>Ga0123355_10018520_pt1 | contig 11050 bp, 10 predicted proteins | sample TergutEmb28metaG_3_FD_89872 | JGI IMG/M metagenome (GOLD analysis project Ga0123355, IMG submission 89872) | Embiratermes neotenicus P1 segment gut microbial communities from Petit-Saut dam, French Guiana - Emb289 P1 | ecosystem: Host-associated > Arthropoda: Insects > Digestive system > Gut ...
GATGTAATTACAGAAGCACTTGTTGCAGACGAAAAAGTACAACTGGTTGGCTTTTTAACAGTTGACGTAGTAACCCGTGCAGAACGCGAAGGACGTAATCCACAAACAGGTCAACCTATGAAAATAGCTGCGTCTAAAGCTCCACGTTTTAAAGTTGGTAAAAAACTTAAAGATGCCGTAAACGGTAACTAAATTTAATTATCATTGCCCCTGCTGTAAAGCAGGGTTTTTTTTATTATCCACTTCAGCTTAATAAACCACCCTAGCTCTGCCTATGGGTTATGAAACGTGTAATAAAATTGGGCGATTAGATTGCCAGAGAAACAGCCTGACATATAGTCAAATAGCTTGCACTGTGCATTCTACAGTGAGTTAGAAAATGTCATACATGGCTGTAAGATAATAAGTAGCGTTGTTGCATTTACAATATGTATAGTCTGTGTTTCGGACCTATGTACATAGATTACTAGCTTCTTAAGATTTGCTTGCATACTTCTTTATCTTTTTGTTAAACAATACTAAATTGGACTGACATGTTTTATTATTTTCTCCTACTTGCTACTACTACCAGCAAGTGGTACAATTCAGTTACGGGCTTCCTTTCTCTTTTTAGTAAGGAGAAGATATAATGCAGTATTTATCAAATTTTAGAGATGAAACATTTGACAAAGTCCCAACTTCTGTATTTGTGGATTACGAAGCATGGTTTTATGGTTGCAAAAATCAATATCAAGTTGGGCCAGACATTATGGGCTGGTTTAACCATATTAAAGACAAAGGAGAGCTAAGGGATGTAATTTTTTTTGCAGATTTTTCTCAAGAATCAATAAAAGACCATCCTATAAAACTAAGAAGTATTTCTACAAGTATTATTGATTGCTCTAAAGGCGACAAAACAAAAGATTATACCGACTTTATTATGCTGGATCATATATACCAGCATCTGTTTAGAAGGCAAGAAATTAAGCATTTTATTCTTTTTACAGGAGATAGCCATTTCCAAAGTATTGTTGCATTTTTACGTAATTTCAATGATAAAAAGGTTGGAATTTGCGCAATAGAAGGCTCTCTTAGCCCTCTGCTTTCGGATGCGGCTAGCTGGTATACAACGATATTACCCTCTTCTGAACGCAACGACTATTTAGAACGAGCAATTATAAGAAATTTAACTTGGGTACAAGAAAAGAGCGACATTATAGCAACTTATAAAAAAACCGTAACTGTTGTCGCTCGTAACAATCCCGAATTTTCGGAAGAAGAAGTTGATTCTGCACTAAGTAAAATGATTTCGAATGGCACCATACGTCAAGAAGAAGCTACACTGCCTCAAACAGGTTTTTTGGTAAAAAGACTTATTTATAGCTTAAGCGAAGAAGTATCATCGAATGACACACATGAAATATAAACGTTAGTTATAGTAAAGATTGGAAGTCCTGGTTAAAATACAGAGCCGAATTTGTATTACAAATCTGTTACATGTCTTGCGTAACAGATTTTTTTTTATTATTATATACGTTCATTATGCAATATTCGGGGGATTACGATGAAGAACTACAAAAAATACATATTTTGTGTTTTATTTACTATTTTTTCTTTGATGTTTTATGTTGATGCGCGAGCTGCGTCAATGCGTCTAATAATTGATAATCATGAAGTTAGAGAGCTTCCTCTACCTCCTATAATCCGTAACGATAGTATGCTTGTACCTGTACGTGCAGTTTTTGAGCATATGGGGGCAGTTGTTCAATGGGACTCTATCGATAGGCAAGTTAGTGTGTTTTTTGGCGACGATATGTTGATTATGACTATTGATGATAGTACAGCACTATTAAACGGCATGCCAATACATATGCCAACGCCCCCAATTGTTATAAATGATAGTACAATGATACCCTTACGACTTCCTGCAGAGATATTTGGATTTGACGTTCAGTGGGACAGAGCCGCTCGTGCTGCTATTATCAATTCTCCAATTATAAATATTCCACCCATAGAGCTTCCAGACATAGAACTCCCAGATTTAGAAGAATGTATTATTTCATGTCCTTATACTAGCTTAGATGTCAATAACAGTACAATTGCTCTACCGCCTATTACTTTGCCACGTAATGTGTCTACATCTCCTATTCCTGCAATTAATCACCCACAAACTAGCATAAGACAAATATTGTCTCCGCAAGACGTGGACATGGAGGCTTTTGTAATTGTGGCTTCTTCGCCTATTTCGGAAGTAAATTATTTTGTTTTGCCAGACAATAGGCTTGTTATTGATATTTACAATGCTGTAAATATGCTTTACGGTAGTGTTTTAATATGCGATTCTGTTCCCGTTAGTAGGGTGCATTATGCTCAATTTTCTAATACACCAATGGTTACTAGGGTTGTGTTTCAAGTTGTTGCAGATGCCGAATTTACATTATCCCTATCAGCGAATAGGGAATCTTTGACCGTTGCATTCGCAGAAGTTGACGTTTCAGATATTTTATATCAGCCTGATGATAGTTCCGATATATTATCTAATTTACCTACGAACGTACATCCTTTTATTGTAGTACTTGATCCGGGGCATGGCGGAACAAATGTTGGCTCCATACACAACGGTGTAATTGAAAGAGAAATGGTTCTTTCAATTGCAAAAAAAGTTATACAACTCTTAGAGGACACACCCAATATACAAGTTCACATGACAAGATGGGATGATTACACTGTTTGCAACTACTATCGTGCAGTGTTTGCCAATGCACTTAACGCAGATTTATTTGTGTCAATACATGCTAATGCTGCGGGAACTTGGTATGCACCAAATCCTGTACCGCAGGGTATAGAAACATGGTATAACCTGGGTGAAATTGAGCAAAGCAACAATAATAGATTTACTAGCTATCAATTTTCCCAAATAATTCAAAGACATATGATTGCCAGAACAGGCGCAAACTGCCGGGGATTGCGTTACGGACCGGGACTTATTGTATTACGTGATAGTAACATGCCGTCTGCACTTATTGAGGTTGGCTTTTTGACTAACCCAGGCGAAGCTGCGCGGCTGGCAACTGCTCAATATCAATTACAGTTAGCCCATGCTATCCGTGATGCAATTGTAGAGTCTGCAAATACATTTGCTAGATAATTAGGGTTTTGTAACAGAATAGAATAAGCAGTCTGTATTATTTACTGTATTATTGACGAAATTTTGAGATGGTAGTTCTTTTAAAGTACACTTGCCATCTTGTTGATAGAAGCAATCGTGAGTACAGTTTATGTCCATGATATCTCCTTAACTATAAGGCTTTTGCCAGTTTATATAGAAAGCGGCTCTACCGCTTTTCTTACAAAGTTGCAACGAAACTACAGAGCAATTTCCTAGGGATATAATAAAAGCGCAGAAAAAATTCTGCGCTTTTATTATATCCTTTTACTGATTTTACTATGCAAAACATAATTATGACGATAAGTGTTCCAAGCTTTCAAACCGATAGCCCATTTCCTTATATTTAGTCAAGAGTTCGTCTAAGATAATGGAATTTGTTTTTGATGTGTTGTGTAGCAGAATTACTGCGCCGGGGTGTACTCGTGGTATTAGTTTGCTAAATGCTTCTTCTTTTGATGGTTGCTTTTTTTCATCCCAGTCTGCGTATGCGCAGCTCCAAAACACAGTTTTATACCCAAGCTCCTGTGCATGTTTTAGGTTTAGTTCACTATAAATACCTTTTGGGGGACGGTAGAATTTTGGTATTTCGCTGCCAGTTACTTTTTTGTAGTGTTCTTCTACTAAAGATAGTTCTTTTGCAAAGGCATCTTTATTGCTGATTTTACTCATATCTGGGTGGGTCATTGTATGGTTAGCCACGATATGTCCTTCTGCAACCATGCGGTTAATTAGTTCTGGATAATCACGAATATAATTGCCTACTAAAAAAAATGCTGCAGGTACTTCATGTTTTTTCAACGTATCTAAAATCCCGGCAGTTAAGTCAATTTCATAGCCTGCGTCAAAAGTTAGATACAATACCATGTCGTCTTCTGCTCCAATAAAGTATGCGTCAAACTGTTTTAAATGTTCTGCAGTTGTAGGGCCTGTAGGGCGTGCGCCATCTTTTGGGAAGTGCAAACCCCAGTTTTGACCTGCATAAATAGTAACTGTGTATAAAATCGTTGCCAAAATGCTAAAAAGAAAAATTTTTTTCATGCTATCACCTCAAAATCTTTGTATAGTATAGATTGGCTAGTATATTAGTTTTTATTCATATACTGCTCAGCCCACGATATTGCACGCCTGGTAAAAAATCACTTGCTAAAATCTTAGAAAATGTCTATAATATTTTTATTGAGCCTGAGATGCTCGACAACCTATTATTTTGAACCTACAGAACCAAAATGGGAGTTCTATTATTGCAAAGTCTATGCTGTGCTGAACATTTATGTACAGAAGCAGAAGCTTTTGCTGCGGACACCCCCCTAGCCATCGGCTAGGTGTCAAAATATAGGACCGGCATTTTGGGCTTTTATTGTATTCTTGTATTTCTAATGCACTTGCTGAAAGGACTACGCCATGAGCCCAACGGATGCACAATTGCTTGCAGCCGCAAAGCTGGAGAGAACCACAACGCCGCCAACAACAGGGGCTTTTGAAAGCATCCTTTATAAATATGAAAAATTGATTCATTACATAGCTAGACGGTATTTTAATAACCAGGAAGACGCACTTGATGCAAGCCAAGAGGCATCTTTAAAGATATATAATGCATTGCCGAGGGTAGAAATATCTGATGAAGGTAGCTTAAAACCTTGGATATGTACTATAATTGCACGTACATGTCTTGACGCATTACGTAAAAACCGTACAAAAACTATAGAATTAACCGAAGAAGCAATACAAGGCTCCTTGCCATCTGCAGAGGAAACTGCAACTGCTAACGAGAGAGTTCATGAAATATTGAATGCTATAGATAAGTTGCCAAATGAATATCGTATGATTATAATTTTACGTGATATGCAAGGTTTATCGTACAATGAAATGGCAAAAATTTTAGATATAAACATAGGCACGGTAAAGTCTAGGCTATCTCGAGCCAGAATCAACTTAAAAAAATTAATAGATTAATTATAAAGGAGCAGAGTTATTATGGGAAATATAGCTGCAAACAATTTAGCAAGCCGTGGGTTACCAAACTACACCCGTGGTGAAGAGCGTTTTAATATGATTACCCATATAGTGGGGGGCGGCCTTGGTTTGATTGCATTAATAGCCTGTGTTATTGTTGCAGGGCTGCATCAAAATGTATGGGGCATAATTAGTGGTATTATTTATGGCTCAACAGTTATTTTATTATTTACAATGTCCAGTGTTTACCACGGGCTCGGCATTGGCATGCCCAAACGAGTGTTTAGGGTTTTAGACCACTGTACAATTTATTTATTAATTGCAGGAACGTACACACCTATTATACTAGGCCAGTTTAGGACAGTTCACCCTGTAGACGCATGGATTATTTTTGGTGCAATTTGGGGGCTTGCAATTATTGGTATAACTCTTACCGCTATTGATAGAAAACGCTTTGCTATATTTGCTATGATTTGCTATTTGGGTATGGGCTGGGCGGCGGTAATTAGAACCCATCGGATTATTCAGGTTTTAGGTGTACCATTTTTCATATTGCTTGTAGTTGGAGGCGGCCTTTACACTATGGGAGCAATTTTTTATGGCATCGGCAAGAAGAAAAAATATATGCATTCTGTATTTCATTTGTTTGTAAACGCTGCGTCTATTTTACATTCTGTGGCGATTGCAGCATTTGTTATGCCAGTATAGTGGGTTTGTGCAACTATACACTATGTGATTCTGGACTATAACCGCTGTATGAGGTTTTTTCCATACACCTCTTCCAATTCCGCAAAAATGGGTATATACTGTATTAAATTGATGATATTCAAAGGGATGAGAAAATAATGTCACAAGGGAGAGAAAAAACAAACCGTTTAATTGCACAAAACAAAAAAGCATTTCATGATTATTTTATTGAAGAAACGTTTCAGGCTGGCATTTCCCTTGTAGGTACTGAGGTAAAATCCTTACGAGAAGGGCGTTGTAATTTAAAAGAGAGCTATATTCGCATAGAGGGAAATTCTGCTTTTATAGAGGGAATGCATATTAGCCCCTACACTCATGGGAATATTTTTAATAAAGACCCTCTTAGAAAACGACGACTGCTACTAAATCGCAGAGAGATAAACAAGTTAAGAGCTGCAATAACCCGTGATGGCTTTACTATTGTACCAATAAAGGTATATTTTGCAGGTTCGTATGTAAAACTTGACATAGCGCTTGCAAAAGGTAAAAAGCTTTATGATAAGCGAGAGGCAATAGCAAAAAAAGACCAAGAAAGGTCTGCCCAGCGAGAGTTGGCGTCACGTAATTAATAACTACTGGAATTAGAAAAGCGAATTTTATATGAGATTGACAAATTCGGTCAATATTAAATAAAACACTAATATGGAGGAGTAACAATGTTAAGCGCAGATATTGGAATTGATTTAGGAACTGCTTCTGTTTTGGTTTATGTAAAAGGACGAGGAACGGTGCTTACAGAGCCATCTGTAGTGGCTATAAATAAAGACGATAACAATAAAATCCTTGCTGTAGGTGACGAAGCGCGCAATATGCTTGGGCGTACCCCCGGAAACATTGTGGCAATACGCCCCATGCGTGAAGGTGTAATTTCGGATTATCATATTACAGAAAAAATGTTGGAATATTTTATAAGAAAAGCTGTAGGCCGCACATTGCGCAAACCTCGTATAGCCATTTGTGTTCCTTCAAATGTAACAGAAGTAGAGCATAATGCGGTTGTAGCCGCAGCAAAGTCTGCGGGGGCAAGGCAGGTGTTTGTAATTGAAGAACCAATTGCCGCTGCAATTGGAGCAGGTATAGACATAGACCGTGCATGTGGTAGCATGATTGTTGACATAGGCGGCGGTACAACAGATGTAGCTGTAATTTCCCTTGGAGGAACAGTGGAAAGAACATCTATAAAAACCGCCGGGGACCATTTTGACGAGGCAATCATCCGCTATATGCGCAAAAAACATAATATTTTAATTGGCGAACGCTCTGCGGAAGACCTTAAAAAAAATATTGGTACGGCTTTCCCTCGTACAACCAGTGTGTCTATGGATGTTAGAGGGCGGAACTTAGTAACTGGGCTGCCGATTACCATTACAGTTACATCAGAGGAAATGGAAGAGGCGTTATTTGAATCTGTAACTAATGTTGTAGAGGCTGTTCATATGGTTTTGGAGCGTACACCGCCGGAACTTGCGGCAGATATTTACGAACGTGGTATCGTAATGACGGGCGGCGGCAGCCTTCTATATGGGCTAGATAAACTTATTAGCCAGCGTACGGGAATTAATACGATAATTGCGGAAGATGCCGTTTCTTGCGTGGCTATTGGTACGGGTGAATATATTGAGTATGTGTCTTCAGGAAAAGTTAACCCGGCAGCATATCGTTCTGTAAGATAAGTATGGCGTTTCCACTTACTCATTTGTGCGTAGCCTATCAAATTCTTGATAAACTTCCCCTACTCTTTCCCCACTCTGCAGAGTTGTTTATACTTGGCTCAATTGCTCCTGATGCGGTTCACCATAGGAATGAATTTATGGGAGCGCCCCAATCTAACATTGGTCCAGCAAAAAAAATTACCCACTTATGCCCTGTTGGCGAAGAGAAGTGGGGATATGTAACCGACAATGACGGATGGGTACAATGCGTGCAGGCTTTTTTATATGCCAACCCGGGTAACCCCTTTGCCGCAGGTTATGCGGTACATGTGTTAACAGATATCTTTAATAATTTAGGGATATGGCGTAATTATGTAAAAGATCACCCGGACGAAGCAGCAAAGGGTTATGCCAGCGGTTATTATAAAGATTTGCGCAATATTGATTTACGATTGTATAACGAGTGCTTCAAGAATAGCGAGATAGAGTATTTGTTACAAAATGCTACGGCACAAGATATGTACGGTCTTGTTTCATGTGATGAGGTTCAAGCGATACAATATAATTTGTTGAATGTGGCCTATGTAAGTGCTCCTACTATAACTGATACTTCTGAGTGTTTTTATGTAACATATGAACAGGCGATGGAGGCTATAGAGGATGGGGCGGAGTTTTGTATCGGAGTAATTTCTAATATAGTAAACATATGATGTATTATGATGCCGTGCATATGCTCGGTTAAACAAAATACCTTGCAGAAAACAAATAAATCTGCAAGGTATTTTTGCGCCCAACATAATATTTCTTACGTAATTATATTCCGGCTTATAAACAACATAAAATTATCTACATACGCACCACTAACAGCCCCGGTGGTTGAAGTCCTAATGTTTCCTACAAGTGTACCCATACCAGAGGTATTAAAGCATGCTTCATACTTTCTCCAATCATCACTTTGCCGGGTAGTAATACTTACTGCCCCGTTTGTTGCCTCAATAATGGCATTAAAATTACCACAACCCTTATTGTAAAACAACAAGCGATAATTTGTATCATTCCTAAGCATAAATTGGTTAGAATTTAAACCATCTGGTGTAATATTGCCGGTAATTTTTAAGGAATGGTTGCCGTGGAAGCAGTCCGTGCTGGTAACTTCATAATTGCGCTCGCCTATCCAGCCTAAGCCATGAGCCCAGCCATCCAAGCCTTTTTCAAAGGACGGATTGTATATTAAATTTTCATCTATATTAATAAAGTCGAACCATGCATCACGGTTCCAAAGCTTACCCGGTTCTGGGTTGGTTTGGGCGTTTGTGTTCCATTCGTTGCCTATTTTAATGATGAACTCTCCACCACTGCCAGAGTTGAACGATATGAGGTATTCTTCCCAATTGTTGCTGAATTTTGTAATGACACTAGTTTCCCTGCCGCCGCCTTCAACAATTACTTTGTACCCTGCTTCGCCTTTATGCCAAAACGAAAACACAAGGTCCATATTAGGCTCTAGCGAGAATTCAGTATTGGCTTCGGACCAATTTAATGCCGCCGAAGAGCCTAAGAAATGTAACGAGTTTGCCCCATCTGCGGATTCTTGACTACTAATTGCCCAACCGCTGCCTAAATTCCAATTTGCTGCCGGAGTATCACCTTCAAATGAAGAGTTGAGAATTGGGTTTATAAACGGCGGAGGTGCTTGCACTTGTGGGCGAGGTACAGTTGTATTACGTAATTGCTCACAAATCCATTTTAATGCAATGTATTTGGACGCTGTCATTAGCTGCGCTAGCGATAAGTCATCTTTTGCGCCCCAATACCCCCAGCGAGCAGCTGCACCAAGTTGTTTATAGTGGGTGTACATACCACCACCCAAAGCAAACCAGTAATTGGTAATATAATAGTTCATTAAATCCACCATAAGAGGGTGTTTTTGCGCTGCGGTGCGTGCAGGTAAATTAATGCTACCGTCTCCAAAGTTATGGGGGCCACCTTCATATGTTATGGTTCCACCAAGTAGCCCTGCGGCGTTTGCATTGTCAATTATAGCTTGCAGGTCTGACCGTTGCCGCTCTATGCTGTTTAACATATAACGGTGAATTGTATCCACATCTGTTGCTAGTGCGCTATTTGGTTCTTGGAAATATGGCGCAATGCCTACGGCCCAAATATACTCGTGTGGGTTGCGGAATTTAGGGTCTGAGTGTATTGGCGTGTGTGTAGTACCGTTTAGCCATTCAAACATAGGCGAAAATGCGTTTGGTATTATCTGCCATGTAAGCACGGGGCGCACTCTGCTACTTGTGTCAATTGGTCTACTATCTTCGTTAAATACATTTCGGAAAATGAAAGCAATTTCCGCTGTCCGTTGTGCAAAATGGAAATAATCCTGCCACTCCCACCATACTTGATGTGCATCCCATAACTTGCGGCTATCTATAGGGATGCCTCTTTCTTGTGCCATACGCTGGTTAACATTACGCTGAGCTTCAAAGCCCCAAACTTCGTTACCCCATTCTACATAAACAGCTATATTAGGGTTTAGATGGGTTAACATTAGCTCTGCTAGTGTTTGAATATACGCATCACTTGCGTTAGCAGGGATGCATATCCAAATATCGGTGTTGGCGGCGTTGCCAAGCGCTATAACTTCCCCCCATAAAGTTGCTTCGTCTGAGTTCCAGTCTTGTAAAATATGGTGGTTATTTGTGTTTGTGTAGTCCATGAACCTTATTAGGCCAAAAGGAGCTACAGATGCCATAAAAGCGTCTGAAAATATGGTATTTAAGCCGCTTCCGGTTATTATGGTTTCGTCTCGGTGGATATTTATTCCCATACGCCCTTTGTTGGTAGTGTTGCGGGGAGAGTTGGGGTCATAACGGCCGCCTGTTTGGTCTATTGGCTGCAACACTGCTTGAACATCAAAATTATCAGCAGTTTCATCTTCTTGCAAATTTGCAACTGTAAACAGCTTTCCTGTAAAATGCACGACTTTGCCGTTTATTACCCAGTGGCTTACTTCATACCCTGCGCCTGGCGTTACGAAAAAAGCCAGGGATAAACCTTCTTTGACTTCGCCACCGTTTGTGACAATTGCTCCGGAAGCTATGTCTTCTGTTCCGTTTACTCTTGCAACTATGTTGCCTAGAGGGTCTTGTGCTCCGCTCCCGATTAAACTGAATGTAATGTTGTACGTCTTACTCATTTTTTGTGCCTCAATTCTATATTTTCTTATTGTAAATATCTCTAAAATACTGTACAATACGGTTGAATTTTTTGGCGAGCAACCGAATTGTGGTAACAGGGGGTAAATGTAATTTTATATAATAATAAACAAAACCACTGCGATTTTCAAGTGAAATTGTGGTGGTTTTATTTATATCGAAAACAGTCTCTTGAGGCTTGCAATTTCGCTAAAGCCTTGCGAAAAAGCAATAGGAGCCGTTTTGTTGAGTTAATTAAGAACTGTATTTTTTTCTTGGCTGTGCTATAATTTTTTTGAGCTTATATGTAAAGTGGTATATTTGACAAAGAGTAATTTCCTAGCATATAAAAA
>Ga0123355_10018521_pt1 | contig 11050 bp, 13 predicted proteins | sample TergutEmb28metaG_3_FD_89872 | JGI IMG/M metagenome (GOLD analysis project Ga0123355, IMG submission 89872) | Embiratermes neotenicus P1 segment gut microbial communities from Petit-Saut dam, French Guiana - Emb289 P1 | ecosystem: Host-associated > Arthropoda: Insects > Digestive system > Gut ...
GCCAGGACTGACCGCCACGGGCATTAGTGACGATATTGCCCGGTCTATCTCTTCCCTGGGCAAAAAGCCAATCCTGGTGAGCGTGGTCACGGTACGTACTTGATACGCCGACGTAAGGAAAGCCCGCATCGATCATCCGCCGCATTAATTCGCGGCATCCGCGCGCTACTGCCGGATGCAGCTCCTCGATGTCGCGGCTGTTAAAACCTACACTCATAAAAAAAACCTCCCTGTTAATTTATATATGCGGCAATGACCGCGGAACGCTGTAATTTACAGCGTTTTAAAGCCTCACTGAAAGGTGAAGTAAAACACATGATTTTGTTTACCAGCTTTTTGGTCACATATGTAGTTTCATGATAATTATTACCAATGTCCGTTGAAGGCTGATGTACACTAAAAGTAAAGCAAATCGTCTGTTTTTCTGATGCCTTGAAAAATCGCATTTAATAGTAGAATTTATCATGTTAAAATGGTAAACAAAATCATGTGATTTAGTTTACTGCCTTACCACAGAAAATGCATTTATAGAAATTTTTTCGTTTATATAGTTTTCGCTTACTTTTCCCGGTCAAATCTATTTATCGGTCAGCAGTGCGATATATTTATGACCTGTAGGCTTGCTGACATTACATAACCGGGCAAAACCGGATTTATTGACAAGACCTGCTTTGTACAGCTCGAAGTTATTCAGCACAGATTTAGGCAAGTCCGCTGCCGTCTTTGCCGGTCTGCCAAGCTTAGTGCCTTTAGCCTTGGCGTTTTTGATACCGCTGCGGATGCGGTCGACCGTCATATCCCGTTCCATTTCGGCGAAAACACCCATCATCTTCAGCATACCCATAGTCATGGTATCCAATTCGATGGAACAATCCACAACAAAACCGCCGATAACAAGCCGTATATGGTTCTTCACAGCAAAATCAATGATATCACACAGCTGCTTGGTTGAACGCGTCACCCGGCTAATTTCCGTGGTGACCAGCGTGTCACCGGCTTCGATGTGACGTAACAGCTTACTCAGTTCCGGGCGGTCTATTTTGGTACCGGATTCGTACTCGAAATAAATCTCTTCCGCGCCCATGGCTTTGAGCTCGCGCTTCTGGCGTTCGATGTCCTGCTTTGTCTCGTTGGTGCTGCACCGGGCATAACCGTATGTCATTTAAGTCAACGCCTGTCTGTTTGAGTAGTTCATTCCGTTTTATCCTGTTTGCCTTCCAGTTTCTGTTTAAGAAATTCACGTTCAAGCAACTCAAATTTCGCATAATCATTGTCGCGCTGATTGAAGTTTACGAAACGGTTTTGCTTTACCTTGTTTTGCTTTGCGCCGGAGGCTTCATTTTTTGCTTTGTCCTGGTCGTCGTCTAACCACTGCATGAGTACCGCCACGTGCTTAACATATTCTTTACCGGTGGATTCCATATAAGTACTGAGCTTATTTATATATTGATCTACTCGCTCTTTGCCGTACATATCTGTCAGCTTGTCCAGTTCTTTATTCGTCAGGATTACGTTTTCGAAATGCCCTGTTTTTATTAAATCTTCGCCTTCGCCGCCGTCGACCGCTTCCACCGGGTACGGGTCTTCCCATAGCAGTGGTTCCGCTTCGTCCATTTTCTTGTTGATGGCATCGAGATCGAGGATTTCTTCCAGCCTGAGTTGATCTATAAAGTCCTTGTTTTGGCTGATGGTGAATTCGATGGCGTATATTTTCCGGCCGCGCTTGCTGTGGCCTTCATAGTTGAAGGTAATGTCGGTATATTTGGCAAGGGCTTCGCGGCATGGTTCGAGGACGCGCTTCTTAAAATCACTTAGTACTTTATACTCTCCAGACTCCAAACCCAGCATACCGCGCAATTTATCAATTTGTATGATTCTGCGACCAAGTTTTTCGTACTGCTTCAAAATTTCGTACATACGAACATGGTTTTTGCCTCTCAGCTGCATAACATTCCATAGCTTGTACTTGAAATATTCGCGCTGGAAACCAAAAAGCAAGGGTATAGCTCTTTCATTCGCGTCAAGCGTAACCAACCATTCGCCATACTCGTCTTTTTCAATGTCAAACTGAATGAATAGTGGGCATAATCTAAACGGTTCCTCTTCATCATCCTGCATACCATAAGACACATATCTGGATGAAAGCTGGACTATTACATGCTTGATGTATTCCATGCTTTGCTGCTTTGACTCCCCAATGACCCGGCTGAATTCTTTCAGCGAAAAGCCCATACGCCTTGTACTTTCATCATCCTTGTCAATCAAGCTCAAATACACACTAAAAATACGAAGTTCCTGCAAGGTCATATGTGTCAAATACATTTCGTTCAATTTGTTACATTTGAATACCCAGCTATTTTCATTAATGGGTTTTGGCGGAATGGTTTTCATGTGTGTACCTCCGTTTTTTTTGCATTATAAACCATAAACTGGACATGGTCAATAATACAACCATGACTATTTCAATATGCCACATATAAGGACATACAATATACTTATGTCCACTTCTCACCGTATCCTTGTCCACATTTCACCGTATCCTTGTCCACATTTCACCGTATCCTTGTCCGTAGTTGACCGTATCCTTGTCCACATTTCACCGTATCCTTGTCCGCATTACCCCCCCGCAAACCCGCATAAACACTGGATTTTTCCATGCCGAAAGGTTTTTAAAAAGATCTTTTAAAAAAAGATTTTAAAAAGAGAGAGGGAAAGGACTCAGCACTCTCTCCCTAAATACAAAAAAAGGAAACAAAAGTCAAAAAATCCCAACCCCCCAAATCTGACCTTAATCAAAAAACAACAAAAAAATTCAGTTGGTTGAAAAACCCAACCAACCGAATTTTATTTTTCGAGTGATGACCCGCTGTACAAAATCTTTGGGTTGAAAATTTATCATTTTGGCATATAATAAAAAACAGCCTGACGCGTGAACGTCAGACTGGATGACACGAGTTGAAACCATGGCTTGTGTCACTGCTACTCGAAAAACTTTAAATCAAATAGCCGCATCCTTGGCCGGGGGCGGCTATTTATTTTGCTTGCCGTTAGAGTATCGTCCGGCAAGGAATGACAGAATCATTCCCAACGCCGTGAGAAGAAAGCTATAAAGCTCACTAAACGAAAAATCGAACATCGCCTCACCTCCCCTACACGAGAGACAGTGAAGCACAAGCCAACCCCTGGTTAAAACTCAGGGCAAGTATAACACAACAACAGGCACCGCCGGTACATACTGCGAATGAACATGCCGTAATCTCACACCATCGCTCGTCGCTAAGGACGCAACTCAGGCCGCCGCGCTGAACCATATTGGCAGTGGGACCATAATGGCCGCGCGCGGTTTCGTAAAAGTGGCCATTTTGCGAACAGTTTCGCACTCGCAAGCTCGTAAACGCAAAACTATTCCCAAAAACAACTTTTACGAAAAGTTGCTGGAGCAATGCCAAACTAAAAACTGAAAAAGTGCGAGGCTAAAGGCATAGCGCGGAACCATAGTCCGCTCACGTACCGCACTCGCGCCCGATGGGCGCGGCGCGGCACACGAGCTGCACCGCCGGTACCCAACGTCGCAGCACCGGACGCCGGGAAAAGTCAAAGGCATCGCGGCTTCCGCCGCATTTCAAAAAAACCATAGAAGCTATCATCACACGCACGGCGCGTTACAGACCGCCGCAAGCCACACTTTAACCCCGGATAAAGACAACGCGGCGGATTTTGGTGAAAGCTTTTCTGCACGTTCGCGACCGGAAGCAAGCCGCACCCTGACCTTCGCGCCTTGCGCTGAAACCGGCACCAACGCAACCGGCAGACAAAGTGCGAACCGCCGCCGGGCTACCGCCCGCCATATACACGCTTCGCGTTTGCAATGCTTTCGCGTACGAATCAGCGGTTGACATACCGTCAACGGTATGTGTCTTGTTAGGATGTTGCCATTATTTGTGATGTACATACCGTCAACGGTATGCTATAATAAGTCACAGCACTAAATAAAAGACCGGAAGGGAGCAACTGCAATGGCCGAACGTGATACAAGAAAGGTCCAGGAAGACAGTCTGTTTGATTTATTGCAATTGAATCACTACAGGGGTAAAAACAACCCTCTCACACCAATGTTACTCGTGATGGTAGCCAGGGCTAAAAACGGAATGACACAGGACGAAGTAGACGCAGTATATAAGCGCGTAGCGGAATCGTTCATACAAGAAGATGGCACAAACGAGTAAAGCAAAACGCGCCGAATATGACGCTAAAACCTATCGCACATTCAGTTTCAGGGTGAGAAAAAAGTCCGAGTTATGTGAAAAGCTAGAAAACGTGGTCTCATCCAAGCATGGCAGCCTGAATCACATCATCAACGAGAAACTAGCCGAACACTATGATGTACCCATGCCCGAAGCATGGCGGGACAACGACTAAAAAAAAGCCCCCCAACACGGCGGGGCTTTTTACGGTTTTGCCGGTGGTATGCACTGTGCAGATGCGAAACCAGGAACCAAATGCATTGCAAACACGAAGTGTGTATATGGCGGGCGGAAGCCCGGCGGCGGTTTGCACTGTGTCTGCCGGTTGCGTTGGTTTGGGTTTCAGCGCACCGCGCAAAGGTTAGGGTGCGGCTGGTTTCCGTCCGCGAACGTGCAGGAATGCATACACCATTGACACCGCGCATTGTTTAACCGGTTTTAAAGTGTGGCCTACGTTGGTTTGTAGAGCTCTGCGGTTTAGCGGTGTGCGGCTTTACTCCGGAATAAGCACAATGCGGTTAACACTGACAATATCCGCACGTTTCAGCCCCGTCAGCTGACCAACGGACTGGTCAAACGGGTTGGCATTGACGATAATCCCGGCAACGTTATTAATGGCTGCTTCGTCGGTAGAAGGGCATGGTTCCGGAATGCGGACTAACCGTGTTCTATCCAGCGATGTTGTAAATAAAATGTCGCAGAATCTGCGTGTATCCATTGATTCATCTCCTTTCGTTGAAATGTGATAAAAATCTTATGACGCCAGCTCGTATTCCTGGACTTTCAAAATCTTGCGTACAGGCTCATCTTGGAAGCTGTTGAGTGCCAATGCGAGGTTATACATCTGCTCGTCATTCGCGTTGGAAACAAAGTGCCTGAAAGAAAATTGACCGGGGTCAAATCTGAGTACCAGGCGGTTGGATGTCTGGACTAACATGTAATCACTCCTTTCTGTTAAAATCTGATAAAATATGGGCATATCTGTTACGCCTGCGGTACAATGTTCGTGCGCTGCGTGGTGACGATTTCGGCACCATGTACCGAAACGGGCATCCCGTTACTGGTGTTCACCGCGCCGGTGCTGATAATGTCCTGCATGGATGCACGCGCAGCCGCGGCTGTTTTGGTCACATCGGCACGGGGTATAGAAATCCTGGCGATATTGCCGGTGTCTGAATTGAATGTAAGTACTGCTCGGTTTGATGTGGTCATTTGTTTTCACCTCCTTTTTGGTTTGGTTTGCCGGGTTTAATCCGGGTTTAGCCGTCGTCTGGTTTAGTCGTCGTCTTCTTCCGACAATTCCGACGTGACGGTCAGGAACGCGCCAATTGCCGGCAGCTCGCTAATCATTGCGACGGCGTTTCTCAGTGCCGTTGCGTCTGTTGCGCTGATGTTCGGGCGGATGCGCTGATATGTTTTGACTGTCCGCCTTTCCTCACCGGTGATACGCAGCCTTGCGGTGATGTTGCTGTTGACTATTGCCATGGTTTCACCTCCTTTCTCAGTGGTCGCTACGAAGTTGCGAAGCACAACTCAACTATACGCCGTCACAGGTGCCCGGATAAGTGGACGGTGTCACATGAAAGGGGTCGAACATGAGTTTGGATAAGGAAATCGTCAGACAGGCTGTGATGAGTCACTGGGAGCAGACGGTGCAGCCGTATGACACACTGGTTATGCTGGACAGTGGCTTTGATGCGGTGTGGGCATTTTCGGAGATGTTGAACGGTTGTCAGATTTATGTACCTACGGTGCGGAATATATTCGCTGAGTGTCTGAAAATGGAGGCTGTGCGGGAATTTTCCGAGCATGGGGATGTGGATGCAGCTGCTAGGAAGTTTGGGTTTACTAAACGGCATTTCCGGAGGTTTGCTGCCGGGCGGTAGTGAAGGTGGTAGCGACGCGCGAAAAAAAGAACGCCGGTTGGATACCGGCGTTCTTTCGTAAATCATAATATGTTTGGCGTTGTATTCCAATTGCATACAAAATGATATAAATTATGTGTTGACACATCAATTATCCAGGATATACTAATTAGCATTAGCAGCAATTTTTTCCGCGGGTTCTTTACCTGCACAAGCAATCAAACAAATGAATCTGATGTTATATAAGGAGGTGCGCGCACGCATATATCCTGTTGCAGCATTAGAAAATCACACAGCATCTGGTCGTTGCATAGTTGCACAAAATTCTAAGGAGGAATTCGTATGATAAAAAGGTCAATGTGCATTGTTCTAGCTTTCGTATTCTTGTTTAGCTCTACTACACTTGTTTATTCAAAGAATCAAGACACCATTGATTACGCTTATTTAGAGTACATGCTTCTGATTGACGAACTCTTTGGTGATGAATATTTTGGCGTCTTAGTCGAAGATCTCCAAATAGCCCACCATGGCGAAATGTTCATGCAGAATTACGAAGCGTCCCATCATATGCTCAATGAGTTTATGTCGAATATTACGGTACAAAACAGAATGGGTGGGGTTTCATATCCAGATTCTTTTAGCGGGGTTTATTTTGACAGTGATGGCAATTTAGTGATTTTAACTACAGATTACCATACAGATGAATTCTTTGTTCCAGCTGGAAGAACGGTTGATACTAGGGTCGTTCAGTTTTCGTATAATACGTTAAATGAACTGATTGATATTTTAATTGATATATCCTTTAGTGAAAACAGTACACTTTGGGATATAGCCGATTCGATTGCGCTTGATGTGTCTGGCAATAGAATAGATGTACGTTTAACTGAGTACAGTCAAGAGTATATTGACTTGTTTAGAAGAACTATTCTTGATTCCCCGGCATTATATTTCGTGCAATCGCCTTATTCCCCTGAAATACCATTCGATTACTTGGAAGCATATTTAGAATCTCAAACTGAAACACATGAAGATATTATATCAACTAACGATGCCTATATTGACATATCACCTGCAAGCTCATATGTGTTTATTCCAGGGCGAAGAATAGGGAATGGTTCTGTCGGTTATTCAGCTACGTGTGGTGCAGGGCGGCGAGGAATCGTAACAACAGCACATAGTGCTGCTGTTCATACAGCACCCAATGGAAATATTGTTGCATCTGTTTTAAATCCTGCAATTCACAGATGTATTCCCACAGATTCGGCATTTATGACATTGCAGAATGGCGGTACGTTTATACCATCTATACCTGCTAATGGACCCCTTAGTAACCAATTTGCGGGAAATCCAGTGCAAGGAATGCCTGTTGTAAATGTAGGCAGGACAACTAACATGACTTCCGGTATTATTACAAGTCCTCTAAGCCTTTGGCCGGGTCGCTATAGAGCGGCTGAATCGGATTTCGTATCAGCAAGTGGGGATAGTGGTGGAATCGTTTTCCACAGCGTTGGTTCTGCCACACATCATGTACTCGGTATTCTTGTTGCTATAGTACATCGACCAAGTGGAAATGTTTCTATCATTTCCAGAGCAGATATCATAAATCGTAACCTTGGTTTGCGTTTTAGTAATTTATAATCTATTTTATTTGCTAAACAAAAGAACGCCTGTTTGAAATAGGTGTTCTTTTTTTGTTTTAAGCTTCACGTCGCGGCAAAGCCGCGATAGCAAGCGGAAGCGCGCAGAAATTCGCACTATTCCGCTGTTTATGCGGATTCCGGTGGGGTCAACTATTACCTTTAGTACGATAACTATTACCTTTAGTGCGAGTAAAACTTAAAGGGGGATAAATCGCTAAATGCGACGTTTATTGCGGTTAACTAGGACGTTTATTACGGTCGGCAAATGGGACACTTACTTTGCTTAACACGCGCGCGCGGGCCCGCGCACATGCGCGCGTGCGCGCGTGTGTTAGTGTATTTTAAATATTTAAATATTTGTAAGGAAAAAAATCCGCTGTTTATGCGGGTTCCGTGGGGTTAAAAGTGAGTTTTAGTGCGAGAAAAGTGAGTTTTAGTGCGAGAAAAGTGAGTTTTAGTGCGAGGAACGGTGAGTTTTAGTGCGAGGAAAATTTAAAGGTGATGTATGTGTACATGCCTCACCATATGTGTTATAATGCAAGTACATGAAATTTGAGGAGGCTCATTTATGTCCGTTGAAGCTAACGAAGACCCGCGCTCTTATTTGGTTGTGCAAGCTAATGAGTTTATCCGTCATCCCAGAACGGACAAGCTGACAGCAAAAGAAGCAAATATCGTTTATTTTTTGATTAGCAAAATAAAAAAAGGCGATAAAGATTTTATGACCGTTAATTTTACAGTAAGTGAATTTTGTCAAATCTGCGGTGATAACGAGGACAGCGGTAATAATTACCGTGGGGTTAAGGATGCACTGAAATCACTTGCAGATAAAAGTGCTTGGGTCGAAATAGAGAGCGACGGTCTCCGCGGTCAGCGGCTCGTGCGTTGGGTAGATACTTACGATATATGGGACGGTAGCGGAACAATTAAAGCAACGCTGAGTCAGAGTATAAAACCATACTTACTTGAACTTACGGAACATTTCACTCAGTCAGAGTTGAGGAACTATCTTGCGTTAAAATCAGTCTACAGCAAAAGGCTTTACGAAATTTTACGAAGCTATACGCATAGCAGGGTAGACAATTCTGGTCGTTATATTTTCATAGAGTTTGAAACCAGAGAGTTGAAAAAGTTGCTTAATGCAGAGAGTTATGGGCGTTTTGCGGATTTTCGTATAAATGTCCTTGACCGCGCCAAGACGGAAATCAATGCCGTTACCGACATTGAAATGGATTACACCCCAAAAAAAACAGGGCGTGCTGTTACACGCATATCATTCACTGCAAAATTAAAGGATTCGTTTGAACGCTTTTTAGCGTCAGCACAAGCCAATGAAGCCATAGATAAAGCCTGAAGCCGGCAAAGCAAGTCAATAAATTTGCATAATAAGTGTCACCATACCCATGACGGTTGCACCCGTCTGGTGCTATGAAGGTAACAGCACTACCTCCACAAGGCATGAAAGACCCATGATGACGAATAAGTATACATCACAAACGGGTCACATGTCTTGAGGTTGTAGAAGCCCCCTACACCTACCCGGCACTTGTTAAATATAAATTAAGGGGTATGCCCAATGAAAACGGACATCATGTATTTTGAGACGGCACGTAAACTAGACGAAGCCGCGAAGCTGTTTAACTGTATTTCAGATGCTTGCGAATTTCTGAGTTATACTTATTGCATGGCAACGGACATGGATGTAGAAGCTAAAGCATCCGCCGTTTTTGGCGTGTTGCACTATACAGCACGTAAAGCATTTGAAGACTATAACGAATATGCTGCTTCGTATTCGGAGAAGGTTATGAGTGGAATTGCGCTCACCCAATAGGGAAAGTGAAAAATAGATAAAATTTCGGACGCTTGCGGGGGCTTGCGTCTTTTTGTAAAAAGCAAAAGCCCTCCACTGTGGGAAGGTCATGATGGCAAGCGGAAGCGCGCAGAAAACCGCACTGTGTAAGCGTGCGCCGTGCGCGGCGCGTGCGATGGCGGATACCTCGGCAAGCGGTAGCGCGGCAGAGGGCGCACTGTACAGCCGCTGGGCGCGGCGCGAAGTGCCGCGCCGGGCGGCGGCGGAAAGGCAACTGTTCGCAAAAGTCCGCTTAGACGAATAGTTTAGGGCGTGGCGCAGCCGCGCGGAAACTGTTCGTCTAAGCCGACTTTTGCGAACCTTCCGGTTTGCCGCCGCGCGAAGTGCGGTGGTGAGCCGGAAGCAAGGGACGCTTAGAAGCACTTAGCGGCTTCGCCGCTTAGTGCGCCTTAGCGTGCCGCAGAGTTGCCTTTATGCACTTTTGTCCGTTCCGCGCAGCCTAGCCGTTCATTACGACGTGGGTACCGTTTTGGCAAACTCGGTAATGCAGTCTTCGCAAAGGATTGGGAAACCGGGAAAGTCATAGTAACTGTCTCCAGGTTCGAATTCGTATGCGCAGTGATGACAGTCTTTTATCGGTGTGGGTTTCATTTGCATGGCTCCTTTCCATGGGTTGGCGGGTAGATTTGCGTACGGCGCGTCACGTCATAGTACTTGTGCGGCAGTTCCACGCCGAAATAATTACACAGCGCGGACGTGATCAAAAAGTTCAAGCTAGTCTCTCCAAACGCGATATGCGTTTTAAGGCGGCTAGCAAGCTCAGATTCGGCTCGAACACGAAACAGGTGCTGTACATAGGTCCGCTTGTTATATTTGCGTTTATGGGCTGCATTTCGACCATTTTGAGCCATGCCTTGCATTCACCCCCGCATACCTGATATCAGTATTGTTTTTTTCCATGCGTCAATTCGTGGTATCGATGCAGCAGCGTCCACGCTTCCTGCCGGGTTAACGGATCATTCGGTCTTGTGCCGTCAAACAGCCCGTTTTCCATCGCCCAGGCTTGTCCCGCCTTCGCCCATCCGGCGGCGGTGCTTGTTTCATTTGCTCTCGTTTCTGCGTCCATCACCATTTTTTCCTCCCATGGCATTAACTCAACTTGCATCAGCCTTTGACCGGCTGCCATATCCCGCAGCGTTAAGCCGCCGGTGTACTGCATATGCACCCGGTCGGGGAAGCTCGTCCAGCTGCCGCCCCATTCGCCGCCCAATGCTATCCAAATACGCCCGGCTGTCGCGAAGAATTCAGGGTTGTTCCACTCCTGACCGCGGATATTCTGAAAAATATCAAACGCCAGCCGCCAATTATGCCAGGACTGACCGCCACGGGCATTAGTGACGATATTGCCCGGTCTATCTCTTCCCTGGGCAAAAAGCCAATCCTGGTGAGCGTGGTCACGGTACGTACTTGATACGCCGACGTAAGGAAAGC
>Ga0123355_10018522_pt1 | contig 11050 bp, 7 predicted proteins | sample TergutEmb28metaG_3_FD_89872 | JGI IMG/M metagenome (GOLD analysis project Ga0123355, IMG submission 89872) | Embiratermes neotenicus P1 segment gut microbial communities from Petit-Saut dam, French Guiana - Emb289 P1 | ecosystem: Host-associated > Arthropoda: Insects > Digestive system > Gut ...
GTCTCCTTGTTTCAAACCATTCCTAATAGGGAACCTGTCAGACACATTCTTGCCCACCCGGACTCTGCTATATGTTTCAGTCAGACTCATCTTTATTAACCTTACAAATTTCCTAGGGATACCAAACTCAATGAGAATCTTATATACAACCTCCCTCCTAACTGAATCGTACGCTTTCTTAAAGTCTATAAAGAGCTGATGAACTGGTTCATTGTATTCCCATTTTTTCTCAAGTATTTGGCGAATGCAGAATATATGATCAATAGTCAGAAAAGCGTTATTTAACTTAAAATGTGTGCTTTGATTTTGTATACAACTTTTCCCTGAAACATTTCTTATGCTAAGAAGAACTGAGCAAGATATTATCGTAAATATACATACGTATTCATGTACGGTACCCGTTATTCTTGTCAAATTGTATGAAACTTGAACTTTCTCGACAGATTTTTCGGTAAATAAAATATCAAATTTCACGAACATCTTTCAAGTGGGGGCCGAGTTGTTGCATGCGGGCGTGCGGACGGAAGGAAGGACAGACATACATGACGAAGCTAATAGTCGCTTTTCGGAAATTACGTACGGAAATGGAGGGTGTTACGTAATGTGGCAATATGTGGGACGCGTGTTAATACGAGCCCAGCAGGTTGCGATGAATAGGGAATGCGGCTCAAATGGGGAAAGCTAGATGATGTGTGAAAAGCTATGGTACGGAAACCTATTGTTATGCGGCTCTATGGAGACCGAATCGTTGAAGTACAAATTTTAAACGGATGTTAGAGCTGCAAGACTTGGTTTGTGAGGATGTGGGCAAGATTGGAATGGTCCAGTGGTGACCTTATCTTCTGACGGTTTTTTGTGTTGCTAGAAACTTAGTCAACTAGCCAGTCAGTCTGGACATTTAAACGTTGTAAATCCTTGAACATGTAACGCATATTCCACAATGTATTTATCCCGCCAGGTAATTTGACTATCATAACGTTTGTTATTCCGTAATGCCCCATCCATGTAGTGCGGCAGTGTTGCAAAAGTGGACTATTTTTGTGATGTGAATTTGCATGCAGATCAGTGTCCCTTTGTAAAATGTTAGTCTTCAGCTATTCGTGCTCGTTTTAATACTAGAGTCCATATTCGATGAAATCTGGCGAACTTCAGACAGTACTAACTAAAATATCCAGGCTGCTTGTAATTCTGGACTGATTTGTCAAGTAAAATATATATTTGGCCGCTATAGAAATTGGTGGAATGTGGATTCTGTGATTAAATAGCCTACCAACTACGTACTTAATCCTGGTGGTATCCTTCAGGCTCTCGTGGCGTCACGAGAACCCCAGTTCTGATATCGGCCAGTCTCTTCGGTCTGTGCGTCATACATTGAATGTCTGGCTTGTGTCACGTTGAAGACATTCCGATATGCCAAGTGTAGTTTAGTCGCTGAAACAGCAACGTTGACTGACAAGCGGTGTGCGAATGTTGCGGAACTTGCGTATTCTCCACACAGCCCACCTGATGTCAGGAATATCAGATGTTGAATCTTCAGATAGTACTGTATGTGAGCAGTGAGGTGCAGCGGTGTAATATAATTACTTCTTTGACAATAGGAGATCTGGGTGCGAAACTGACTTATTTCCATTTTATAAACTTATGTGGCTGAGTGCATTATGAAATTGTGTGCCGCGGCTGCACTAACATATGGGTTAAATGCCTGACTTCCCACATATTTGTAAAAAAACATCTGCCCTGATTTGCTAAATCAAATGGTACCATCCCGTCTTGCATTTTATGGATACAGGCGTCCTTTACATCGAAAGATTTAACATGCGCACCGAGAGAGAACGTGCTGTATAATGTATCACTCAGGTTCGGTACCGCCCAATAGAATGTCTAAAACTTAGTGTAATATCCTTTTTCTACCTGCTTAAGTATCTGGGATTTGGATTACTAATACGCCACATTTTGTTGTTTTCGGTAACTAATGCGTTGCCATCTGCTGGTTTGTGAAGGTGCTGTTAGACTCAAAAGTATCTTAGAACATTTCTGTCTTATGAGGAAGGAAAGGATATCTCATATTCTGGTTCATAAAGTGGCACGTGTGTCTACCTCTGCAGCTAGATAAGTACTTGTAGCGAACTTACGAGGCTTGGTTCTGTCACCTGTTATTAATGTTCTTTCAGTTGTTGCATGTAAGCCGAGGTAAACGTCTGGAACAGTCGTTTACTCTTTCAATGTGCGATACTGAACCCTTGTCACTGTACAGTACCCGGTATGAGGAGGTTATTTACAGTATGGGGCATTGTTATATTAATGTACCCCACGCCTTCCGTCCCCCTCCCACCCCCTTCACCCTCACGAAATGTCCAGAACCACAGTTGAATTGCTACTTGCTGTTCTTCTCCAAACGTCCAGACCGGTTGTGGGCCCACCCAGACTCCTGTGGAATAGATACCGGTATTCTTTCCTCTGGGTACAGCGGCCGCGGAGTGAAGTTAATCAATTACCTGTATCTATTGCAGAAGTTAAGGATCAGTGGAGCTGTACCTCTACTCAACTTGTATGCTTTCTTGGCGTGGACAAGGAAAAACTTGGCCTCTACTTCTCAACTTCCCGCGTCACCACAGAGGTGAGGTGTGACTTTATTTCCCTGGACAGTGCCTGTGGAATTGGGAGGTGTGGTGGCTTAACCACACGTTTCCATAGTTACATCACTGTCCCCGTGACAGAATTCGATATTCACCTTGCACCCTTTGCGTTCTAATTCCGATTAGCCCTTTAGCAGCCTGTCACAAGTGATAGGCACGACGTCAAGCAGTTCACGGTCCCTTGCTTCTGTGCCATACTTAATCCAAAGTACATAAATAGCATAGCACGTGCAAGTGGACTGCTTCAGTCCAGCACTCCATAATCTTGTGTTGTACACTCGGAGTTTTCTCTCGTGAAATGGTCACTACGCTTGTTTGTATGTAGGCTACACGTAATGAACTTAGCACAGGTCAGAAGAAAACTTAAAGAGGAGTGGTAAGTTCTACGTCAAATTACATTAGGGCGTCTGTTTTTACTTGCACGTTTTATGCTGTCAGTAATTTATTGTATCACTTCATTAACCTGTTGTACGTAAACAGTGTTTTAGCTAACTTATCGATGTGCTTAGCCGTTAATGAGTTTGTAATTACAAAAATACGTGAGGCAGGAGTTTCATCTCATCGTGTTTATTGTCTGGTGCAGGGAAGCAGCTTTGTTTTCTACAACTATACAGCATGTGCATTGTTTAAACTTACGATGCGTATTCCAGCAGGGCCTCTGGAACATCGATGCATTAATTGCCATACATTGTGTATTTCATGGTCTCTTATTTTATAAAACATCATGGTTGCATGAAAGTATAAAATATTATACATCGTAATCTAGTTTACTGTGGACATGTTTTACCGGAACAGTTTACAAGTTCAAAGTCGGTAACGCAGAAAGTGGCACAACGCTGTTTGCGTGGAGCTAGTTCCCAGCTGGATTGTGCCCAGGAAACGCCAACAACAATTATGTTTATTAGGTTAATAATTTAGACACATGTAGGTTCTTCCCTCTTTGTGATGCATTGTGAGCTGCTCACATCTCTAATTACTTTAAATTTGTAATATCACTTCTAAATTTCTGCTTTCTAGATTAAAAAAAAAATGGGTTGAACATCTGTAAACCTGTGAGTTCATATTATCGAAAACGGAAAAATAAACATGGAAATGCAATTCTTATTATATTGGGTCTGGTCGTGTAGAACGGACGTTTAGGCCCAGACGACGTAATACTCGGCGGAACCTTGTGGATGTTCCATTACGCGAACTTTATGAAACTCACCACAGACACGAACATTAAGTCACCTGTCATAGGTAGAGGGTTGTTTAACCGGATACAGTCGTAGCTATATGTTCGTTACGAAGTGTTCAAGTACCGAGCACACTCTTCCACCTAAGACTGTTTAAACCCTTGCAGGAAAACAAATTGTACCATACCTGTACGTAGAACCGCCTTCCTGAAGATGAACCCTCGGGTTCAAAACACGTAGAAGACATCGTAAAAAGTAAAATATTAGTTTAACAAAGGTGCATTTTGTTGGTTAATATTATACGATTGTATTGAAGTACGTTTACTTTCCATATTAAATATAAACATTCAGTAACATCGCATGTTGTGTACACATCAGGCTGTGAATTCCCAGTGTGCAGTCCTGTATTTGCATTTAACTCCGACACCGCTTTTCCTCTGTTTCGCACACCACAAATCCTCGGAATGGGTGGTAGATCGTCGCAGAGGCTACTACCTACACAACAAACACAATAGAAGAACATTCATGCTCTGAGCGGCATTCGAACCCGCGATCCCTGCCATTAAGTGGCATCAGACTTGCTCTTAGACGGCACAGCCGTCGGGATCGGCACAAATTACCGTTAGTCTCAGATTCTTATTAGGCTACTTTATATAACGTAAGAAGCAGGCTCGGTCTAGAGGCGCACGGCACCATCCGCGCCGTACAACACGACCTACGCAGCGGCTCTCAAGACCACCACCCATCCAAAAACTCGGTGCAGAAAACCATATGCTGCAACTCAACATCTAATGCTCCTGATGATGGGCGTATGTACCCGAAATATGTGGAGCTAAGAATACATCAATAAAATTACCTAGTTGCATCAAGTTGGCATTTCACTTTATTTCGTTCTAGAATATTCATTTAACTTAACGGAGATAGATGAACTCCAGATATAATTTGAGGCTCTCACGCCGTTCATTGTGAAACTACCGTCTTCTGGGTTGTGACGCCTTGCGGTTTGTTCTTACCAGACTATACGGCATTACATCTCTTAATTCGGTAAAGTTCACAGCAGAGATTGTTTTCTTACATGCGAACCATTTACACTGTTTGCCTTCCATCCACGTTAGTGTAAAGAGTTTGACATTCATGATAAAACATTGATGAATCTAAGCTTTCACGCTGTCTATGGTTACCTGTAAAGAACGTCGATTTAGGTCTGCTGTTTATTGCAAGTTGAAACTGTGATTTGTCTCCGTTAGGGACAACAGGTTGGCTTTGTTCTGGATGCTTACCGTTTGCTGTCGTCAAGGAGATTCACGGACGCAGTAAATCCTGTTGTTACCTCATTCTAAGAAAAATCGAACAAAAGGAAAACTGTAAAGTAGAAATGAAAGACGAGTCATTTGGAAACAGAACATTGTTATTGGAAATTAAGTTTACGTTCATTCATTTGTAACATTACCGGAATGTGGAACGTGAGAGCTGTTACAAAATACATCTTTAAGTTCGCTTGCAAGCCTTCCGTTCGTTTGTAGGATTTCCTAAACATTAAAGCGTTATTAGCTGCAGCTGGACGTCAGAAATTTATCGCGAATTTTGTCGAAGAAAGCGTACTTTAAGAATAATCGCTCTGTTTACAGTTTAGTTGTCAATGGAAACTTATCCGTTGTTTTATGTGGGCTGCACTGTATTATGAGGGACTGAACTTACATGTTAGAACTTTGTTGAAGACAAAGTGACGGTTGGGGGAAGGGGGGTGGGGGTGGGGGGGAGGCAAATTAATTTAATGTTGTAAGCTGTTGTAAGAATCAGTGTTTTTCAGTTCGATGACGGAACGCCATATTCTACTGTTCTAAACCCATTCCATGCGCCAAAAGCGGTACCGTCAGCATGGTTGAGCGTATATGCACTCAATCTGTAATAATTAATGTGGCAGTCAGTTCAAGTACGCGTTGAAGTGTATCTCAGCGTGGTCGTGGATATGTTTGGACCTTATCCGTTGGGCAGTTAAATCAAACAGGCCGATAAAAGCAAAGCAAGAGATGCGCTTTCACAGGGCTCTTGAATAGAAGTTAGTTATTGCTATAATTAGGCCCAGTGATCACTTTCTCTCGAATTGTACTATACAAGGGAATTAGTGTGTTAGTTAATTAGATAAGCTTTTCTGGATAATGCTAGAATCTACGTACATTATCCGTAGCTGCTACTGGTTTATGCTAATACTTCCCAGAGAATAAATTTTACAATCCAGGTAAGATGGGGAAGGGTTTCGATTATGTCTTGGACGTTGGTCTGTTTGTGTATGGTGGACAGTTTGACTGATGACCCGCACAATGTAGAAGTAGTATTATGGCAGCCGTTATTCCGTTATATTATGAATTTCAGTGGTTCCATGTCGCTAAATGTATTAGGATGATCATTCATCGTGACACATTGTCGGGGAGAATGTGTTAGGAACCGGCCGTGGCTTATATCAAGGCGTTGTTCTGACGTTCGTCTTGAAGGACTGAACGTAACACGTGAGAGCAGACGAGGGTGTCTATTTTATCACGTTCCTGCATGGTAGCTCGCACGGAAGCTTCAATGTGTAATAAGCATGCATCCATCGGGAATTTACAGTTTGTTTTTACCTTGAAACTCAACGTAGAAATCTCGGAGTGGTCTGAATTCGAGGTGGATACCGGCTTCGCGTGCGATAAAACTGCTGTGCTCAGGGACACTGTAATCGACGCTTGTAGATTATTCGCACTGGTGCCCCTCAAATGCTCAGAGTTCATAGACATTTCGACCTTGAAGATGAGGACACTGTTGTCCACGGACTAGGAGATGACATCAGCTAGGAATTCCATAGATGTGCATGCGCAACACCGTGGCGAATGTCGAGTTGCTGTCACCCATCGTGGAAGCATTCGCACAGTGCACCTTCTCTCTACACACTACTCGAAATGTTGATGTTTTCAGTCTTTGTGCAGTAGTAGAAGAGTCTGTCAGTAGCAGTCCAGCGGCGCGCACCGCACCAGCCACACCCACCCACCAGCGGGGATCATCTTCTGGTCTGCACGTTGGCTCGAAACGTCGGGATCCGATTACCCAGTGACGCGGCGAAGGCACTATGCAGTTAGACCGCTGCGAAAACCTCAGAACTCGAGGATACGTTTATTTGTTCGCTTGCGAGACCCGTTCTTGTTCTCTGGAGATTGCAGCCGCAGAATGAAATTAAACTGTCATTCAATTGTCTATCTGGAAGTGGCAATTAACCAAAGCAGCTAACGTGATTGAGAATTGCGAACCGCAAGGATATTCGATCTTTATGAGAGTTGTGAGAGTGTTAATTGTTTAATGCTAACGTCGATATCAATACGGGAATATATCTCGTGTGATGGCAGGCGATCATATTCACTTAACGGTGTCTCAACTCTTAGGGGCATGAGCGGCCCTATATTGGTTTGCGAAGTGTCGATAGGTTCTCACTTCTTAAAAGTTAGCTATGTTTATTGACTTTTATGCTTTAAGCTCTCTGTTACAGCGAATTGTCGAATTGCTGTTGCTCTGCCTTGCAGTGAGAACGTGGAGTCTGTGACTAAGTAGCTGGATAACCCTAAATGTGGGTGTCTGAAGGGAAGAGTTGTGCGACTTGCATGATGTAATTGGCCCATAATGGCTGCTTAGGTTCGCACGGCGTTGTAATTGTTCCCGGTTAGTTGGCAATTTGAATGAGTGAGTATCACATTCCTTCACCGTAACTCGTGCACAGACTTCAGTTAGATTTTACCCGCCGACGTCCAGCAACCTGCAGAACCTTGAAGGTAACGATATCGTGCATATCCAACAGTGAAGAGGGGTACCTGGGTTTAGAAACTGGAACCGCAGTGTGCATTTAAATGTAACGTCTGTGACCAAACGTCATGCAGTGATGGCGTTTAGAGGTCGCTCGGCACTGTGGCCGTAAACTGAGTTGAGCGATTAGCTTCACGTTCCGACACCTTTATATCGTGCGGAAGGATCCGCGGCGCTACCCAGTGAACAGAAGGATGGCTGGGCCAAAGTTATTCTGGATGTGGTGTTGACGGAAACGTTTGACCAATAGTGGTGTTATTATTATTATTATTATTATTATTAGTAGTAGTAGTAGTAGTAGTAGTAGTAGTAGTGGTAGTAGTAGTAGTAGAATGCGTAATTGCTTTCGTGTTTTTATCCCTCAGTGATGATATTCAGAAGCATACGGCTGGTGAATGGGGCAAGGTAGCGTGTTGCGTGTGTGTGCTGCCCCCTTTCAATAATCCGTCTGAAGTCCGTTGTTTTGCCAGTTTATTGGAAATTGAATGTGAAGAAGAAGGATTATTCGGATTCTTGAGATTGGGAGATTAATGAGTGTGGAGTTTGGGCTGACTATGAATGTAAATTATTAATATGTTTTAATTGTATCTTAGTTTTAAGTCGATGAACGTTTTAAGAACTTGTGCTGTGTTGGTGAAACGCTCATAATGATTAATGGGTACAGGGGCACCTTCTGCGTGGTAAATCGATCGGGACATGAAGCTGACCATTCATCTTCATCTAGTTCTGAAAATCAAGAGTGAATGGAGTTCTACCTCCACTCGCATTCCTTCCTTATATGGACATAAACATGACGTTTTACACCCTTGGTGATATTTGGTATGCCTATCATGTAGAGTGATTAAGGTTCGCTTTAAAATGTATTGTGTTTGTGGATGGCATAATCGATTATTGTAGTTAATACTGCTGCACCCGTTCTGTTTTTACTAAACCGATTAGTCCTGTGGGACTCTGCCCCACAGGCCATGAAGACAATGAGTTACTGCACCATTTATTTCGATACGTGGCTGTACAGTAATGCTTACGTGTGGTTGATTTTGTTACATCGAAATTATAAAATGATGGTTTTACGGGTTTTTACATCGTGTAGGACGTGGGGGTCCACCTCTTTGCAAGAGGCTACACCGTTAGTGTGGGCTGGTTCGCTGGAAAAATAGCCGTCCAAACTATTGTGTAACTTTTATAGCGTTGGCATGAAGAAGGAAGGATAGAAGTGACGGGGAAACCAGGAAGTAGACGTAAACAGCTACTGGATGATGTTGTGGAAACGAGGTGAAAGTGAGGCAGTCCCATTACAGGCCTGGACAGGCCCAGAGGGTTCCATGAAGTTAAGGTTCCCAGATTTCGTGACAACGGAACAGGATGGTGGTAGGTTGTCAGCCTTACGCACCGGCCGCCTTTACCCCCAGGATGAGTCGACCCCAGGGCCATAGTGCGATCGGAAGGATTTTATGTCAATGAAAAATTCGAATGACACCAGCTGGGATCGAACCAGCGACCTTCCGATTTGTAGCACAGCACCTTAACCACTGTGCTACCGCGGTCCCTATGGAAACGAGAGGATACTGAAAATTGAAAGAGAAAACACTAGATCGCACTGTGTGAAGTACTCGCTTTGGAAGAAGCTATGGAACTGTCGTAAGTCAAACTACGAAATGAATGAATACGTAATGTACAATTGTGGCCGGGGGCAGCATAATACAACCTGGCGAGCCGAGGGTTGGAGGCACGTAGTGTAGGTTGAGTTTGTTCCAGTGGACATATAAGACAAGCGAGAGCAAAAGTGAGGATGATGATGATAACGTAATATTAATCAGAGTGACAGCAGTATCAAACACAACGATGACAAAAGCAACAAGCTTATCTGTTACTTCAGAGACATGTTCAACAAACTGTCAGAACTCATATAATCGAGTGTTCGTGTTCCTTTGCTTACCTGCTGCCATTCTGCTGCAATGATATTCGAACTTCTATGTAGCAAGGGATGTCTGCAACAGACGATATGATATATCATCAGCTGTTTCTGACATGAATTGTTCGTAACTGTGGTTAGCACTGGTTCATCGCAATTTTACCTCTCTTCCCTTCTGGACAGCTTGTTCCGATATCTGATAATTATGTCCTCAGTAGTGATTCATTTACAAGATTTTAGGTCTTGTAACTGTGGTAATCGTGAAACATGCATCGCATGCATACTGTTTTGTGCTTACCGGCGACCGTCAAAACCCTATGATATCGTATTCCAGCAATTTATTCCCTCGGAAATGTGTGTTTGGGCACGCAGGGGTTGCGATATGATATACTCCGGCAGAACCTGGACGTTCTTTGATTAGCCATCTGGGATATTATCTGGGAAAATTTACCAGAGCTAATGTTGGTTTGTATTAATGTTTACCTAGTAATTAGTATTACAGAATGGGTGCAGTTATATTTTTAAATGTGACCAGTCTCGTGGTCTAGTGGTCAGAGTCTCTGCCTACTAATCATGAGGTCCCGGGTTCGATTGCCGGTTCTACCGTGGGAATTTTTCCTGAAGGGTAGGATTCCCACGGTGACCATGGTCTGGATAGGCTAGTAGAATTTAGGTTTAAGGGCCCTCCTGGCACTACATCCTCCTATATCACCACTCACATCATCGGGACAACGTAACCGCGCCTCATGGGCGTCCCAACCTCAGAAGTCGGTAACACTTCTGCCATGCCCAGGAGGGAAGACCACGAAGTCCACAAGGACATGTGGGGGCATTGGGAGGAAAAAAAAAATAAATGTATAGTTCTGCTTTTTATATTGAAGCCACAGTCCGATTCGAAATCTGGCCTTTGCTTACCTCAAAGGTTTCTTGCGTCGTATTGTGGTATGTGGCAGGGTGTAGTAAACCATGAAAAAATCAAGAAGGTGCCGTAATATTATGATAAATTAAATACAGCGCCATTTAATATTCAGGAAAACTGTATCATTGCCTTCTTCAGTGGCGAGTATTAGAAATTGTCACTGAAGTCGGACACTGACCACAGCACAAGGGCACAGACAAAAGTGAACACCGGACACAAGGGCACAGACCCAAGTGAACACCGGACACTGGCCACAGCACAAGGGCACAGACCCAAGTGAACACCAGACACTGGCCACAGCACAATGGCACACACCCAAGTGAACACCGGACGCTGACCACAGCACAAGTGCACAGACCAAAGTGAACACCGGACACTGGCCACAGCACAAGTGCACAGACCCAAGTGAACACCGGAAACTGGCCACAGCACAAGGGCACAGACCCAGGTGAGCACGGGACCCTGGCCACAGCACAAGGGCACAGACCCAGGTGAACACCGGACACTAGCCACAGCACAGGTGCACAGACCCAAGTGAACACGGGACACTGGCCACAGCACAAGTGCACAGACCCAAGTGAAC
>Ga0123355_10018523_pt1 | contig 11049 bp, 10 predicted proteins | sample TergutEmb28metaG_3_FD_89872 | JGI IMG/M metagenome (GOLD analysis project Ga0123355, IMG submission 89872) | Embiratermes neotenicus P1 segment gut microbial communities from Petit-Saut dam, French Guiana - Emb289 P1 | ecosystem: Host-associated > Arthropoda: Insects > Digestive system > Gut ...
ATGCGGCGCTATCCTGAGTCGAAGATTCTGACACTGGGCCTGCCGCGCGGGCACATCTCGTTTCTGCACTGGGTTGAGGACTTCGAGCCCGAAAAGCTGCCGCTGGTGGTGCATCGAGCGGTCCCGACAACCTGTTCAATAGCGCTGCCCGGCGGTAAGATCCTGCCGGTGCAGGATTCGCAGTCGCGATCGGACATTGCCGCACGTCTCTCCCTCGATCCACTGTTCAGCCGGGTTTCGGCGCGCGCCTGCCGATTTATGCACTTCAAGGGTATTGCAATCGGGATCTATCCCATGATGCAGTTGGCTAGAGAGCTACTCTCGCTGCGCGACGACGGTATCATTCACTATCGCTGAGGCAAACCGTCGTTCAATGGCAACAGATTCGGTTCGTCCCCTGCTAGCCGAGCAGATCGTCAAGAGTGTCGTTGCAAAAAAGCCGATGCACCGCCGCTTCCTCAGGCGTGCCATCGCCGCTCTGAGCGAATCAGAGCGCGACGAAGTCGAGGCCTACATTGCGTTCTCGTTGGGGGAGGGCATCACTGCTGAGCAATTAGCGGATGCGTATCTGACGATCGTCGAAGACACCTTCGTCGAGGAGCTGCGCTTTCGCGAGACCGGCAGGTACCGGTTCTCGTCGTTTGCAGAGGCGCGCAACGCCGTATACGACAACCATGATTATATGCGCCGGTACATGATCGGACTCGCGCTGTCTTCCTTTTGGTGGCCGAATCACATGAAGATGCGCAGGTTCTTTCAGCAGCAGCTACCGCTGCTTGCCACGCGATCGGGCACGTATCGCGAGGTTGGACCCGGCCACGGCATGTATTTCCTCGAGAGCATGCGGCACTGCCGCTTCGAGAGTTACGAAGGCATCGATATCAGCCCGACCAGCGTCGCATTGACCAGGCGCCTCATCGACAGCGGCGCCTTTGGCTCGTTTCCGCGCGCACGCATCGTGCTGGGAGATTTCCTCGATGATGCGCCTTTGGCGAGCGCAAATGTCCTGGTGATGGGAGAGGTCCTCGAACACGTGGAAGATCCCGGTGTGTTTCTGCGACGGGCGTACCAGACGACCGTGGAAGATCCCATGTTCTTCCTGACGACCTGTATCAACGCACCGGCGATTGACCATCTGTACAACCCGGGAACGATCCAGAATCTCGAGCAGCTGTTTCTCGACCACGGCTTTGTGGTCCGCGAGCGTTGCATCGTTCCGCGCGATGGAGCGACACTGGATGAGTGCATCCGCGACAGGTTGGCCATCAATGTCGCCTACCTGTTGGGCAAGACTCTCCCCGCATGACCACGGCGATTCTGTCGTTTCATCATCTCGGGCTGCTAACGGGCCAACCCGAGCTTGCGCGTCGCCGCTTGCGCGTGTTGGGTTACGAGTGCGGACCGACCTTGTACGACCCGCGGCAGGACGTGGATCTTTGCATGTGCCGGGGTCCCGATGGCGCCCCACCGATCGAGCTCGTTACGCCGCGTGAGAGCAACGCGGGACTCACTCGCATGCTGAAACGCAAGGACGCCTATGGGTATCACGTCTGCCTGATCACGCCCAACCTCGAGCTCGGCGCAAAAGCGCTGGCAGCGCAGGAGCAGGAGCGGATCACTGAGATGGCGCCGCCAAAGCCGGCGGTGCTTTTCGACGGGGCACGGGTGGCATTCTTTGCAGTGCCAGGTCTGGGATTGGTCGAGCTGCTCGAGCAGGTGCCGGAATGACATCGCCGCGGGTGGCCCTGCAATCGGCGCGCGCAGCGATTCGCGACGATGATGCCGCGCGCGCGCTTGCCGTGCTGCGCGCGGTTGCCGCGCCAACGGATCCGGCTGTCTTGCAGATGCAGTACGCGCGGCTGGCAAAGAGCATCAGCAAGAGACTCGACACCTTGCCCTTGCTGCGAATTGCTTTTCTCGGTAATGCCACGCTCGGACACTGGATCGATTGCCTGCGTTTCTGGCTGCTGCTCGAGGGCTTCGAGCTGGCGGAGTTCGTCGTCCCGTTCGGAACCTGGCAACAACAGGTGCTCGACGCCGATTCGGAGCTGTACCGCTTTCGCCCGGACGTCGTCTGGTTCTTCCTGAGTGCGACAGACCTGCGTCTCGAGGCCGAAGCGAGCGCTGATTCGCGTTCAGCCGTCGAGGTTGTCGAGAGCGCGATCGCCAATATCGCGACACACGTGGGGATGGTGACGGCGAATCGGCCGGCGCTTTGCCTGGTGAACAATCTGGTGTCACCGCCGAACCGTGTGCTCGGCAACCTCGCCGGTTCTCACGCCGATTCGGTTGCGACCCACACAACGAGCTTCAATCTCGCTCTTGGCCGCGGATTGCCCGGCGGAGCAGTTGTGTTCGACATCGCTCACCTGGCTGCGCGGTATGGTCTGGACCGCTGGGAGGACGCTCGGCTTTGGCATCATTCGAAGCATCCGTTTGCGCTGGATGCTCAGGGCCTCGTGGCATTTGCAGGTGCCCGCGTCCTGGCAGCGGCTCGGGGGCGCGCCCGCAAATGCCTGATCGTCGATCTGGACGACACACTGTGGGGGGGCACCATCGGCGATGACGGGATCGAGGGAATACGAATCGGTCCGGACGGAGGAGCCGTCGGAGAGGCCTATGCAAGCTTCCAGGGCTGGATCAAGGCGCTGACAAACAGGGGCATCGCACTGGCGGTATGCAGCAAGAACAGCGCGGATCTGGCGAGAGAACCCTTCGAGCGCAAGGCCGGGATGGTTCTCAAGCTGGAGGATTTTGTTGCGATGAAGGTCAACTGGGAAAACAAGGCGGACAATATTCGCGCGATCGCGCGGGAACTGAATATCGGGTTGGACTCCATCGTGTTCGTCGACGACAATCCGGCCGAGCGGGCGCTGGTACGCGCAGAGTTACCCATGGTGGCGGTGCCGGAGCTGCCGGCCGATCCCTCCGATTTTGTGGCTGCGCTAGCCTCAGGGATGTGGTTCGAAACGCTGGCCCTGACAGCCGAGGATCGGGCGCGTGTTCGTTCCTACCGGGACAATGCCGCGAGAGCCGAGGCGCAATCGGTGGCAACCGATCTCCAGTCGTATCTGGCCGGCCTGAAGATGGAGGCGAAGTGGTGCGCCGTGGATTCCGCGACATTGGCGCGTGCGACGCAGTTGATCAACAAGACGAACCAGTTTCAGCTCACGAACAAACGCTACACCGAAGCTCAGATAGGGTCACTGGTCGATTCTGCGCAATCGTGGGTCGGGCAGTTCTCTTTGGCGGACCGGTTCGGCGAGCACGGGATCATCGCGGTGGTCGTGCTTCGTTTTGACGGAGCCCGCGCCATCATCGACACCTGGGTCATGAGTTGCAGGGTGTTTACGCGCGGTATGGAGGACTTCATCTTCGGGATCATCTGGAAGCTTGCCAAGCAGCGCGGTTGTACGTCGCTTGTGGGAGCGTATGTCCGATCGGCAAAGAATGCGGTCGTTGCCGGTTTGTACGCGAGACTGGGCGGTACGCGGATCGAGACTGCCGGGAACGACCCAGATACATGGTGGTTCGACCTGACCGGGATCGACCCGGCCCGCACACCACACATTGCCGACATCTCTGCGTCAGGCCCATTGCCAGGCTCTGCAGCCTCCATGGTTTCGGCGCAAAGTCAGTGAGCGATCTCAAATCGTGAATGTCTCAATCTTTGGGGGGCCGCAGGAAATGACGGGCGAGAATTGGAGGATCCGGATGTTGTCTGAGCTGCAGCCGATCTTCAGGGATGTTTTCGGCGACGACAGGCTCGCGATCTCGGAGGGAACGTCCCCTGCTGACATCGAAGAGTGGGATTCCATGGCGCACGTCACCCTGCTGACCGCGGTCGAGAAACACTTTGGTGTTCGATTCACGGCCGAGGAGATGGGTCGCACGACCGACGTGTCGGCCCTGCTGGATGTGCTTCGCCAGCACGGCTCTCCGACGTGACGGCACGGGTCTCGTGCGGGAAACCTCGGCTGTCAGGCTTGCCGCGCGATGAGGTTCGAGGCGACGCCGGTCGCTCCTCGCGACGCGCGCATGGAGTGGACGGCCGCGCGATCTGAGGAATATGCCACGCGAGTCGGTATTCACGGTTCTGGTGCACGTCGATCCGGCCTACGGCGCTGCCAGCGGCCGGATTTATGCTTCGGTTGAGACGTTGCTCGAAATCGCCGGTTACCGCGCGCGGCGGGTCGGGGACGCGGCGGCGGCGCACGTCCGATACGGAACCCGGGAAGGTGGGTACTGCGTGCCTCCGGCGGTGTGGGCACGGATTCCCGAGACGGCGCCAGTCGAGGTCGGCGGCCTCACGGTACCGTCGTGCGCCGTGAATCCTGCAGTCGACGTCCCGGCACAGTGCGACGTGGACCGTTACCTGACCACCTACTTCTTTTTGACCGGACGCCATGAGCGCGGGCTCGAGCAACCCGGGCAATCCGCACCTTGCGCCGACATCGGACGATGGGGCGTCCTGCGTGCACCAGTCGTCGACGCGCTTGCCGCGGCCTTGGCAGAGGAGTTGCGCTCAAGGGGCGCTCGCGAGGCGCGCCCACACTGGCCCGATGGCAAGCGCTGGTCGCTCGTACTGTCCCACGACTGTGACCGGGCATTAGCCTTCCTGCCTGGCGCGTATTCTCGCGATGTCGCGCGCTTTATGCGTCGTGGACTGGGTGCTCGTGCCGCAAAAGCCGCGGTTATGGCCGCCGTGTCGGCTTTTGGGAGCCGACTCGTTCCGGACCCATATGCACGTTCGGCGTTTGATTTCGTGGAGTTTGAGCGCCGCCACGAAATGCGGGGCACCTATTTCTTCGCGAGCTGGGGCCGCCACGATCTCGATGCCGATGATAACGATCTCCCCTACAACCACGCGACGACCTCGGTTGCACGGCTCGCACGCCGGATCGCCGCTGCCGGCATGGAGCTCGGCCTTCACAGCTCGATACGGGCGTGGCACGGTTCCGGCCGGTTCGGGCTTGAGGCGGAACGGTTTGCCCAAGGGTATGGCGTCCGTCCCGCGGGCCTGCGTGCGCATTGGTGGTCACTGGAGCCGGGTGCGCATGAGGGCAGCCTGCGGCTGGCCGCGAACGACGGCTTCGCGTACGACAGCTCCTATGGCATGAACGAGCGAGTCGGCTTCAGACGCGGCACCGCATACCCGTTCCGACCGTTCGATCCAGAATCAGGACAATCGACCGGCCTGATCGAAATCCCGCCTACTGTCATGGATGATGCGCTTCTGCTGACACCCGGGGACCCCGTCGCAACCCTTCGTTCGCAGGCTGACGCGGTGCGCGCCGTCGGCGGCGTGCTCGTCCTTGATTTGCACTCCGACGTGCTCACGAGCCGTCGCTGGGGCGCTGTGTCAGCGGCCGTGCTGAAGGAGGTGTCTCGCTGGCGGCGCGACGACTCAAGCTGCTGGTTTGCCTCCCTTGGCCAGATCGCTGAGTGGGTTCGCGACCGAAGGCTCGCAGCGGTATCCGAAGCGGGATAGGCCATGAGCGGCCGCTGTTCGTTGCGCGGCGCCTGCTGCAACGGCCCCGGCTCGCGCGCCCGCCCAGCAGCCGGCGCGACGCGGCGCCAATGAGAGCCGGCAGAGACTGCATCAACAGCAATACAGCCAACGGACGTATTACGGCGTGGATCGCGATGCGGATTGATACTATTGCGGCCTATCCAGCCGAGCGGCTGCGGTGAGAAGACCGCCAACCGCCGTTCTCAGGATCTGATGACACCCGCAGTGCTTCCGGGTGCCGCTTCTCACACTCCGCGTCGCAACCTGAATGATGATGCAGCTGCGCCAATGCCTGCTCGAGCGCCGTACGCAGCTTAGCCAGCTCCAATGCCATGTTCTTGTTGATGTGGCGCAACAGGTCCCGCTCACGCCGTACACGCTCCAGCCGTGCGCGATCGTTCAGCACGGCGCGCCCTCCTGCACGGTTACCGTGTCATGGAGGTGGCGCCCAATCGGTGGTTGGCTCGTGACGATGGTTTGCTCCCTGACCGCCGCCGACGATCGCGGCGTCCGACGACCCTGCACATGCCCGTGCAGGCAGCGAGCGACTGATTATACGTCACGTCTGCCGTGACCGTGTGCTGCACTGCAGAAATCACCTGCAATCGCCACAGCTAAAGGTCGCGCTTGTGTTGTGTTTGGTTGTGTCGGTTTCAAGCCGCAGCCGTTTTCTGCAGAGTCGCGGTGGCGTCTTGCTCATCACCGGGTCCGGCAGATCGTCACGGCTGCGGTGGGTGGGCGGCTGCAGAGCTGCCCTGGCAATGAAAGCCTTGACAATAGCTGCCAAGGCAGGTAAATTCGCGCCATCCCTCCCGAGGGAACCACCGTCCCCCCGAAGGGGAGATTTCACGGAGCACGTCCATGGGCGACATTTACGACACCGCGAGCTACCAGCCCTGCAGGAGTATCGGCTCCCTGCTGAGCCGCGTGAGGGTTGAAATGCTGGCAGCGCTCGACCGGGAGCTCGGCGCGGACAAGCATCTGGCGGCTTTGGAGATGAGCGCGGCGCAGTACATCGTCATCGCCAACCTGGTCGGCCCGCAGGAGTTGAGATCGGCGGCGGATCTGTGCAAGAGCATCTCCTACGACGCCGGCGCAATGACGCGCATGCTGGACCGGTTGGAGAGCAAGGGCCTGATCCGCCGCAGCCGCAGCACGCTGGACCGGCGGCTCATGAATCTGGAGCTGACCGAAGAGGGTCGTGCGGCTTATCCGCGCATGCGCGAGATCTCGATGACGGTGGCGAACCGCTTTCTGCGCGGCTTCACCAAGGGTGAGGCGCGGCAGCTCGAAGGCATGCTGACCCGCATGCTGGAGAACGCGCACGGCGCCCCGGCGCGGGTGAGCGCCTGACAGCGCTTTTTTTTGAGGCGATATCTGCCTAGGCATTAGCCGCCGCGGCAGCGACAGGAATCAGCAACAAAGGATCAGTTATGAGCACGCACAATCCCAAGACCGCTTCGACCCGCCGACGCTGGCGCTGGCTCGGCGCAGTACTGGGCGTGTCTCTGACCGGCGCCGCCGTTTATGGCGCGTACTGGGCGCAGGTGCAGCGCTATCACCAGACGACCGACGACGCCTACGTCGGCGGCAACGTGGTGCAGATCACCCCGCAGATTTCCGGAACAGTGGTGGCCATCGGTGCCGATGACACGCAGTTCGTCAAGGCCGGGCAGCCGCTGGTGCGCCTCGATCAGGCCGATGCGCGCGTGGCGCTCGATCAGGCCGAAGCGCAGCTCGCGCGCACCGTTCGCGACGTGCGCAACCTGTTTGCCACTTCCTCGCAACTCGCGGCCACCGTACAGGTGCGCGAGACCGATCTCACCGCCGCCGAGAGCGATCTCGCGCGCCGCCAGCGGCTCGGCGCCTCCGGCGCAGTCTCCGGCGAGGAGCTCCAGCATGCGACCGATGCGGTCAAGGCCGCACAGGCGGCGTTGCTCGCCACCCGGCAGCAGCTCGTGGCGAACCGCGCGCGCGTCGACGGCACCACGCTCAAGGACCACCCGGAGGTGCGCGATGCGGCCGCTGCGGTCCGCAACGCCTACCTGACGCTCGCCCGCACCGAGCTGCCGGCGCCGGTGGCCGGATTCATCGCGCGGCGCAACGTGCAGCTCGGGGAGCGCGTGAGTCCCGGAGTGCCGCTGATGGCGGTGGTGCCGCTCGACCAGGTGTGGGTTGATGCGAACTTCAAGGAGCCGCAGCTCGCGCGCATGCGCATCGGGCAGCCCGTGCGGCTCACCGCTGACCTGTACGGTGCGCACGTCGTCTATCACGGTACCGTCGCGGGCTTCGGCGCCGGCACCGGTGCAGCCTTCTCGCTACTGCCGGCGCAGAACGCAACAGGCAACTGGATCAAGATCGTGCAGCGCGTGCCGGTGCGCATTGCGCTCGATTCACACGAGATCGCCGCACACCCGCTGCAGATCGGGCTGTCCATGAAGGCGGACGTGGACGTGAGCGGCGGCGGCGCCGAGGCGCGCCTGCCGCAGCTCGCCACCAGCACTGCGAGCTGGTCGACTGACGTATTCGGCTCGAGCGACGCGCTTGCGGCGGCTCGCGTGCAGGCCATCATCGCCGCCAATCAGTCCGTGCCGCTGCCGGCGCCGGCGGCACCGGGCGTGGCGAAGGGTGCCGCGCCTGCCCGCAGTCTCCTGGCGGTCACGGATCTGCCGGGCAGCGCCCGCAGGCCTCACTGACCTCAGGCGTGCAGAACGCGAGGACCTCACGGCATGTCTTCCGAGGATACTGACAGCGCGGCGCCGCGCGGCGCTCCGAACGGAGCGCCGGCGGCTGCGGCACCGTTGACGGGTGCGACGCTCGCGCTCGGCACCGTGGCGTTGTCGCTCGCGACGTTCATGAACGTGCTCGACACCTCGATCGCGAACGTGTCGCTGCCGGCCATCGCGGGCGACCTCGGTGTCTCGCCCGACCAGGGCACCTGGGTGATCACCTCCTTTGCCGTGGCCAACGGCGTCTCGGTTCCGCTGACGGGCTGGCTGACCCGCCGCTTTGGGCAGGTGCGCCTGTTCACCGGCGCGATAGCGCTGTTCGTGATCGCCTCCATTCTCTGCGCGCTCGCGCCGAGCCTCGGGCTACTCATCGCGGCACGCGTACTGCAGGGGGCGGTTGCAGGTCCCATGATCCCGCTGTCGCAGGCGCTGCTGCTTTCGAGCTACCCGAAGACTCGCGCTGGCATGGCGCTCGCGATGTGGTCGATCACGACGCTGGTCGCGCCGGTCGTGGGTCCGGTGCTCGGCGGCTGGATCACCGACAACATCTCCTGGCCGTGGATCTTCTACATCAATGTGCCGGTCGGCATCGCGGCCGCGTTCGCGACCTGGGCGATCTACCGCCGCCGCGAGACGCCGACGGCGAAGGTGCCGGTGGACGCGGTGGGACTCGGGCTGCTGGTGATCTGGGTCGGCGCGATGCAGGTCATGCTGGACAAAGGCAAGGATCTCGACTGGTTCAACTCGAGCGCCATCGTGACGCTCGCCTGCGTCGCAGCGGTGGGATTCGTAGTGTTTCTGATCTGGGAGCTCACCGAGGAGCATCCGATCGTCGATCTGTCGCTGTTCCGCTCGCGCAATTTCACGGTGAGCACGATCGCCATGCTGGCCGCCTACGGCCTGTTCTTCGGCAATGTGGTGCTGCTGCCGCTGTGGCTGCAGCAGTACATGGGCTACACGGCGACGCTCGCGGGCTGGGTGCTCGCCCCGGTCGGCCTGCTCGCGATCATCCTCAGTCCCGTCGTCGGGCGCTACGTCGATCGCGTCGATCCGCGGCTGCTCGTCACCGCCTCCTTCGTGGTGTTCGCGCTGGTGCTGTTCATGCGCGCGCATTTCAATACCGACGCCACCATTGCGACGCTGATGTTGCCCACCCTGATACAGGGCGCGGGCATGGCGGTGTTCTTTATCCCGCTGGTGTCAATCTCGCTCTCGGGATTGGCGCCCGAGCGCATCCCCGCCGCCTCGGGGCTGTTCAACTTCGCGCGCATCACCGCCGGGGCCTTCGGTACCTCTATCACGACTACGCTCTGGGACCGGCGCGCGACGCTGCACCACGCGCAGCTGGTCGAGCGGCTGACCCCGGGCGATCCGGTGACCTCACAGGCGCTCGACACACTGCACGCCGGCGGCATGGGCGCGGACCAGAGCTATCTGCTTCTCAATCGCCTGGTCGACTCACAGGCATTCATGCTGTCGGCGAACGACATCTTCTACGTGTCCGGGCTGCTGTTCCTCGGGTTGATCTGCCTGGTGTGGCTGGCCCGCCCGGTGCGCAGCGCCGGCGCTGCGGCCTCGGCTGCGGGCGCACACTGATGTGCGCTGCGCCGGCGTGCGGGCGGTGAGTCAGCGCGCCGCGCGCAGCAGCCGCGGCGCAACGAGCCAGCGCAGCTCACCCTGACCAGGGCGTGGTGCGCCGTGAAAGGCGATGAGCGCCACCCCCATCTTGCGAAAGACGAATGCGGCGCTGCCGGCGTTGCCGGGGAGGCAGGTTGCGACCAGGCGGCCCAGATCCGGCTGATGTCCGACCACGGCGATCCGCTCCGCAGAGATGCGCGCAAGCAGAGCGAGCAGCCCCTGCGGAGAGCTCCCCGGCAGCAGCAACGCGCAGTCCGAAGCGTTCGGCCAGCCGGCAAACTGCGTGAGGATCGCCGCGGTCTGCCGGGTACGCCGCAACGGACTCGTCAGTACGCGCGCCGGAGGTGGCGCAACCCGCTTAAGTCCGGCGGCCGCGCGGCGCGCGCGCACCATACCCCGCGGCGTCAGCGGGCGCTCGCCGTCATCCGGCCAGCGTTTCGCGTTGGGCTCGCAGGCGATGGCATGGCGGACGACGAGCAGCTCCATGTCCGCTCCAGCGACTCGCGGTCAGTGCTTGACCGGGCGGGATTCGGGCTCGGGCGCCTCGCTGGTAACGGCGGCCTCAGTGGGTGCGAGCACCTCAGGCGGCGCGTCCTCAGGGGCTGCGCCCGCGCCGTTCGCGGCTTTGGCGCCCTCGCGCAGCTCCCGGAGCCTGGCCCGCAGCGCCTTCCAGCGCCTGCCCCGTACCTTGCGCCAGGAACGCGCGAACGTCCGGCGCGCCTGCGCAGTGGCCTGCGCCTGATGCTCAGAGAGGCGGCCCATCAGAAACAACGTGGCAGGCGGAAGACCGCTCGACGGATCGGCCGCGATTGCCGCGAGGCGATTCTGCGCCATGTAGGCGTCCTGGTGCGCACCGAGCTGGTCCTGCAGCCGGCGCAGTGCCCTGAGCAGGTCATCGGCAGGTTTCCCGAACATGGCGGCGCCACACTCGGTGGCATAGCGAAGCTGCTTGGCCCGCCGTCGCACCAGGTGATAGTCCTCCATCGAGGATTTGCGGCGCAGCTTGTCTACCGATTTCCGGAGTTTACGGAAGCGGCGCCGCACGCGCTCAGGCATGACCAGCATCGCGCGGTCCGCGCCGTTCATTGCGCCCCGTTCCGCACCGGCCACAGTCAGGGTCTCCAGCCAGCGGCGTGTGGGTTCGGAATCCAGGGTCCGCACCAGGCGCGC
>Ga0123355_10018524_pt1 | contig 11049 bp, 4 predicted proteins | sample TergutEmb28metaG_3_FD_89872 | JGI IMG/M metagenome (GOLD analysis project Ga0123355, IMG submission 89872) | Embiratermes neotenicus P1 segment gut microbial communities from Petit-Saut dam, French Guiana - Emb289 P1 | ecosystem: Host-associated > Arthropoda: Insects > Digestive system > Gut ...
CTTTTTTTCTTTTCAAAATGCAGTTTGTTTCATAATTCTAACGTATTTGGTTCCTGTTTTATTTACATTTTATATACAGGGTGTGCTAAAATTAAAAAAATAATTCCGGTGCCAAAAGGTTAAAGTTCCTATCTGTAATGCCACAGTTATATCAAAATATCAAATTTCAATATATATCAGAATCTTTAATTCAAACTTACACGAGTATGTGCTTCATGCTTTGAAACAACTGTATATTCATCTTCGATCCTAATGTGGATCTATGCCGTGTAATTTTGATGTAATGTGGACTGTGCAAGAAGACTCACAGCCTCGAAATCTTGAACCTTGAGACTGAGTGTCGCAATGACCAGTAGGGAAAAAGTAACTTTAATAATTAATTTTGGAACAGACATTTTCACGGTAAACGAATTTGCTGGTGTACAGCCATGTGGGAAATTAATAGACTGATGGAATGCAGTGTTACACTTTTGATCTGTTGTCAGTATCGTGTGACAGTGCGGGCAAATTGTGAAGATTTGAAACAGCTGAATGACTCGTTTATTTACATTATTTTTTCTGACAGATAGTGAATATTTTGGGCAGCGCGTCAGTGGTTTCATCTGCAGGAATTCGGCGCTTTTGTGTCGTCACATTAGGGCGGCAATGCAGATGAACACAGCGATCTAGTGCTGAGTCGCATTTCTTTCACATCGTTGACACCATGCAAAGAACAGCTGTTCATTTTGTTTAATGATGATTCCATCGAAACGGCAAATAATAACGGTCAATTTTTGTCAATATCTATTTGAATCCGCTGCCAAAAACCTCTTTACACCTGTCACAGAACATAAATTTTAACTTACAAACATTTCTACAACACTTATAAAAGCAGAGCTGATCTTCATTTAATTAAGACCGGATATCTCAGTCAGCTGCGGGCTGGGCGGTCCGGGGATCGCATCCTGGTGGAGGCGAGATTTTCCATACCCTTCCAGACCGGCCCTGGGGCCCACCCAGCATCCTATATAATGGGTACCGGGTCTTTCCCGGGGGTAAAGCGGCCAGGGCATGGCATTGACCACTCAACCCATCTAGCGCCGAGTTTAAAGGAAGAGTAGAGCTATACCTCTACGCCCTCTCTGGGACTTCGTGGCATGTTCTAGGGTGGCCTTTACCTTTTTACCTTTCCCGTAACTTCATGTAATTGGTGTTGGTTCAGGTAACGAATTTCCAATGTGCGCGATGAGGGTTTAAATAAACTGAACGTATAGCAACACTTTCTTTACCTCGGTACTATGAGAAGAGAAGAGTTTCGTGCTCCGGCCGCTTTACTCCTGAGAAACTGTTGCCGATACCCATTGAACAGAAGGCTGCGTGGAACCTAGGGCCGGTCTGGACGCTTTGGAGATGAGACGAAGCAGTAGCCGGGATTCGAACAATGTTTCTTCGGACGTCCAGTCCATAGCGTAGTCACTTTGCCGACTGAGCTAGCCAGGTTGATATACAATTCTTACAGTTTTAAAATTTAGCATATCAGAGACTTTGTCTTCGCGTCATTCATAATGTCACATTATTTAACACGTCACGTTTGCAGTCAAATAATTATGTAGCTAGATGTTTAACTATGCGACCATTATTTTATCTGACCAATATCATTTGTCACTTCCTGTCGTTACACTACCGTGCCCGTGAAGGGAGGGAGGGGGCGCTGCCTCGGTTGCGTTGTATATGATGAGCGAGCCGACAGGAAGTAACATTTGATTAGGTATATAGCTACTTACGTAGTATTTTTCTTAGATAGTCACTCAGCTATAGACGGAGGAAGATCACCTTACCCAAAAAGCAAATATTCACGGAGAATATCTGGACGTTTACGTTTTACAAACGACTCGAACTCGTTGCTTCTCAGGCATGATACACATTTTGAAACCGCAACGCGTTCATCACGAATGTCGGCCTACTGCTTTTGTTTCGCTGTACAAGGAACTACTGCCTCTACTGAATACACAGAATTCACTCTGACAACGTGACAAACCTACGCCAGTATCGATCTGGTTCAAATGTTACGTTCTAATCCTGGACTGAAACCAGGCCTGCAAGTGAGGTTTGGCAGTAGTCAGGCTTCACAACCGATGGAGAGTGGGTTATATAGAGCAGTTGGCCGGTCCCCAGAGTTTAGGACGATTGATTGATTGATTGCTAGTTTTACATACTACAGTTGTGCTTTGAGGCTTAGAAATACGACGAACGAAAGATATCGCGTTCAGTCAGGATTAATGGGGATTCGGCAGATAGCATGAATAGGCTACACCAAACATCGGTAACAGAACATCTTCCTTTATGACAAACGGATGCTATACGGTAATTTGGAGGCATTTATTTTGAAACACAAAAAAATTCAGTTCGTGGAAATATTTCTGAGTAGGCGGAATGAACAGTCGGGGGCAGTAAGTTAAGGCCACTTTGTCGGCTGTTTCACACCGTGGCAGGAAATTCGCGCCTACGGGATTCTATCACGCTATTCCTTGATCAACGTAGAGAATGAAATGTCCTGTAATAACATTTCAACCGACACACGATTTTCGCGGGAAACCTAATTATGGTGAAAAAGTGCAGTGTTGCCACATCGCGTTTATTGACAGACAATAAAATTATTTGTTTCTGTCAAAATACAACAATGTTTAATTATTTTAACTTATCTGCGACAAGTTTCAGTCGTTAGGCCACCATCAGGCCGTCTTTACAAGAAGTTTAAAATAGGTTACATGTAGTGCACATTAAATTCAACGTCAAATGGGACCCCAAACACCTTGCACCAGTGTTATAATTATGTTCAAACAGTGGATATATTGCCCGCGATATATTGAGAGTTTTTATGACGAACTGAAAAGAAATTGATATTAAAATAATACACAATAAACATTTCTCTTGGTTCCACTAGATTAAAATTCTTCTTCGTCTTCTTCGTCGTCGTCTTCTTCTTCTTCTTCTTCTTCTTCTTCTTCTTCTTCTTCTTATCCTTCAGTCTTTTGATTGGTTGGCAAGAGATTGAAGGAGAAGAAGAAGAAGAATTTTAAACTAGTCCAACCAAGAGAAATGTTTATTGTGTATTATTTCAGTTTAAAATAATACAAAATAAACATTTCTCTTGGTTGGACTAGATTAAAATTCTTCTTCTTCTTAACCTTCAGTCTTTTGATTGGTTGGCAAAAGACTGAAGGAGAAGAAGAAGAAGAAGAATTTTAAACTTGTCCAACCAAGAGAAATGTTTATTGTGTATTATTTTAATATCAATTTCTTTTGGTTGGATTAGATTAAAATTCTTCTTCTTCTTCTTATCCTTCAGTCTTTTGGTTGGTTGGCAAAGACTGAAGGAGGAGGAGGAGGAGGAGGAGGAGAAGAAGAAGAAGAAGAAGAAGAAGAAGAAGAAGAAAAAAAGAAGAAGAAGAATTTTAAACTAGTACAATCAAGAGAAATGTTTATTGTGTATTATTTTAATTTAAAATAATACACAATAAGTATTTCTCTTGGTTGGACTAGATTAAAATTAAAAACTAAAAACGTTAAAATTTACATAAACATCGCATTTAGCTCAAATCGCGTTTTCCATGAAAAATCTTGCCTCGTAAGAAAATTTATGAATGGATATTTTCGCCTATATTCCTTCTAGGAACGGCATGATCGTATTCGTACGGCCGAATTTCCCGTGAGCTGTGTACTGAAGTGTGGAGGGTTTATATCGATGAACGATAATGCGAACAGAAACGGTCACAGCCCACCTTACGTAGCTATGCTGCTAATGTACGAGTAGTAAGACCATATATACTGCTGTGACAGCCCGCGTAATTAGGTTTGAATCCATAATCTGTGAAATATAGGACAGGAGACCAGGCCACACTATGTTAATGGAAACTAGGTTACAGAGAAAAAATCAAAATATTTACTAGGATACGTTCCTATAATTCGTCCTAGAAGGGGTGGCCAAACAATACATTTTTCGACATATCCACTGCAATACACCTTTACCGGATTCCTAATACATTCGTTATGTGTAATTCAAAATAAATATTTTAACATTTTCCATATGATACGGGATACCATATGCGGTATTCTGACTAGGCTACTGGAATAGAAGATCCAGGAATTGTGGTTCGATTCGCGACAGGGGTAAGATGTATTTTTCTTATCCGCAACGTCCCGACCGTCCCTAGGATCTACAGATCCTGCTATTCAATTGGTAACTGCGGCTCTTTCTCCGGGTTTGAGGCTGATCACTCGCCTCCCATCTAGTGCCAAGGGTGAAAGTGGAGTTACACCTCCCCTCCCTCCATTCCCCCTTCATGGCATAAATATGAATTAATTTATATTTAAATATACTTTTTCTTAGCATGAGACGATTAACAATCTCTGTAGCCGCTAGACGTGTACTTGTGTACTTGTGCACTTGTGTACTTGTGCACTTGTGCACTTGTGTACTTGTGCACTTGTGTACTTGTGCACTTGTGTACTTGTGCACTTGTGCACTTGTGCACTTGTGCACTTGTGTACTTGTGCACTTGTGTACTCGTGTACTTGTGCACTCGTGTACTCGTGTACTTGTGCACTCGTGTACTTGTACACTTGTGTACTTGTGCACTTGTGTACTTGTGCACTTGTGTACTCGTGTACTCGTGCACTTGTGCACTCATGTACTTGTGTACTTGTGCACTTGTGTACTCGTGTACTTGTGCACTTGTGTACTTGTGCACTTGTGTACTCGTGTACTTGTGTACTTGTGTACTCGTGTACTTGTGCACTTGTGCACTCGTGTACTTGTGCACTTGTGTACTCGTGTACTTGTGCACTTGTGCACTCGTGTACTTGTACACTTGTGTACTCGTGTACTTGTGCACTTGTGCACTCGTGTACTTGTGTACTTGTGTACTCGTGTACTTGTGCACTTGTGCACTTGTGCACTCGTGTACTTGTGTACTTGTGCACTTGTGTACTCGTGTACTTGTGCACTTGTGTACTCGTGTACTTGTGCACTTGTGTACTCGTGTACTTGTGCACTTGTGTACTTGTGCACTTGTGTACTCGTATACTTGTGTACTCGTGTACTTGTGCACTTGTGCACTCGTGTACTTGTGCACTTTTGTACTCGTGTACTTGTGCACTTGTGCACTTGTGTACTTGTACACTTGTGTACTTGTGCACTTGTGTACTCGTGTACTTGTGCACTTGTGTACTCGTGTACTTGTACACCACTGCCTAACTCACTACATGGAGCAGATTTCTCAAAGATCAGCTAGTTGTCCAGCTGATCAGAAATTCGCTGTCATTTTTGGAACCAAGTGATTCGTTACGGTGTTCACGAGACATGCAGTCCAGTCGACATTCTTAATCACTGTAGCTAATAAGATGCTTTTAATACACTTCTCACCTCCGCACTCTAACATTCTGTGTTGTCTGTCATTTCTTGCTGCGTGCTACATGTTGTGCCCTTCCCAGCTGCCGTATTTGTGAAAAGTACAAAAAATGGCTTTTGCATAGTGTTGCGAATATCTGCGGTGGCACAGTAGAAACGAATAACATGCTACACCCCGTCCGTCGAAGGAAAGATACGACGGGACAGGGCTACGTCATGAGCAAGCATCTGCCTTCAGGGACCGAGAGGCAAATCTTGAACACCCACCAGTGAGACAAATACACCCCGTGAAGTTATCCAAGCCACTTCTTGGTACAAATCTATACAAGCGCAGAAGCCGCTCGGATATGTGTACATACCGACCCAGTCGATAACTGGGATCACGAGCTCAAGTTTCTACCGGAAGTAGCATTATAACGGCCGGCACTCCTGCTGCGTGTTTGGCAAAGCTCCAGTTCGCGCCCAGGCCACATACTGCATTCGAAGTTTCCCAGGTAAATGCAGTTTTTGTTTTAGACACACAGGCTAGGCCGGCCCTTTCCACAGCTTTTCTGACTCACTGTTTATAACAACTCTATTACTTATGCCACGGTATATACAGTCGAAGCAGCACAAAACTAACATCAATTTGGAAGTCTCTTGCATTGAAATGTTCCATAGCGACGGCTGTTTTGCGGCGACATGAGAAGTCGAGCTACATGGAAAGAAAGAGTGAACGGACTCCATGGAGGAGAATATATTTTTGAGAAGTTGGGGCAGTCTGTCCGGTTAAATTATGTCTTATATGCTCTAGGGGCAGCCGCTGGTTCTTGTCCTGACTGAAATGAATCTAGCATTTTTTTTTATTTGCTTTACACCCATATTATTATTATTATTATTATTATTATCATCATCATCATCATCATCATCATCATCATCCACCCATGTGCCTCTAGAACATCCAAATGGCCATTTACTTTCAGGTTTTGAGACCAAAATTCTGTGTGCATTGTATATCTCTCTCTCTTGTGCTTTCTATACGTTCTGCCAATCCACATGTCCTTGATTTAGTTTCTTCTAATAATGTTCGGTTAACGGCACGGATGGTTACATTCGTAGTTAAATAATTTTCTCAAGGTTCCAGTTACTTTTACATCCCTCTCTCTCTCTCTCTCTCTCTCTGGTCCAAGCATTACCTTCAGCGCCCTTCTCCCGTACACTCTCCACTTGTGTTTTTCCATTTACGTGCAAAGACCAAGATTCCTACAAATACAACACAGCAGTTTCGCTTCTGTAAGTTTTTAGGCAGAAGAACACGGGAAAGCAAAGTAGTGCGAAAACAATCCAAAATAAATCAAGTGTTCCTGGTAAATGGTGGGCCTGAAATGGATCCGCCAAACCAGATTTTCAGCATTCCAGTAGTACCACTACAGGAGCCAGCCATGTTCTGTCTAAGACTACAAATAAGCCGATTTTACAGAAAAAGGATTTTTCGATAAGCAACTTTCAGTGACGGAGGTCGTCTGAACAGGAGGCAGTGTGGATCGCCAAGCGCATGCTGTCAACCTCTAGATTTGTGTGAATGGAACAGAACTTTCTCAAGTGCAACATGTTCTTACCGATTTCTACGGCGTACTCCCTGATTACGTCCTAAATCACAGCCGTGAAATCTGCACACACACACACACACACACACACACACACCTAGCAAGGGCACCCCCTCCTCCCCTTTGCGAGCTTCCCACACCCGGAGGAGTGTCGAAGACGATGAATGACGGAAAGTCAATAAATTAATAAACGGGTGATAAAGTTACGGCAGAGGAAGCAGGGGAGCAAGATAGCAAAAAGTAAGAGTGCTTGTGAACAGTGCGGTAGTAAGTAAACAAACAAAATTGTCAGCAATTAATGAATCAAGGAGGAAAGGAAGGTTAGCTGGATTCGCCAAATCTTGCGTAGGAACTGCCTTCTAAACCACGTTGTGGAAGTAAGGATAGAAGTGGCGGGAAGACGAGAAAGAAGACGTAAGCGGCTATTGGATTACCTTGACGAAAAGTGAGGACACTGGAAATGAAAAGCGGAAGCACTAGAAAGCACTGTGTGGAGAACTCGCGTTGGAATAGGCTATGGAGCAGTCGTAAGACAGACTGCAGAATGAATGACACACACACACACACACATATATATATATATATATATATATATAACACGAAGAACTGCATACATCAGTTCACTTAACTGAAACATTAAAATATATAATTCTGTATTTTGTTTGATGCGGGTGTTAAACTTGGTCTTTTACACACAGGGTAAAATTCAGACCGACAGTATTTGGGAAGAGGGTGCTGATGAAGTTATTTGGGCCTAAGAGAGAGGAACTAACTTGACGCCAGAGACAATTGCATATCGAGCAGAGTAGATTTTGTTGGCCTGGTCCTCGCCAAATATTATTATTCGGATGATGAAATCAAGGAGAATGATATTCGCGGGGTATGTGGCACGTATAGAGGAGAAATGTATGAAAGGCTGTGGTGGGAAAACCTGGAAGAAACAGACCATCAGAAGACCCAGCCATAGATGGAGGCTACTATTACAATGGATCCTAAAGAAATAGAATGGGAGGCCGTGAGCGCAATCCATCTTATACTAAGCAGAGAATGTTTGACTGTATGAGGAACAGTTAGCTTTTCAAGAAGGAATGTGCCCAGTGGTAGTTAGGTAACTAGTTATTTGGATGGTTGGTTGATTGGTTGGTTGGTTGATTGGTTGGTTGGTTGATTGGTTGATTGGTTGGTTGTTTGATCAGTCACTCAACTCACTTTCTCTTAGGAATATAAACAACGAAGGCCTCGAAACCCTGACGAAGGATTCAAAATGCACTCTAGATCTGTCAATGCGGTGGCAGGCGCCGCAACACAAAGAGCCAGTCCGGCGTCACGTCACACCGCAGTGATTTATCAGTTCCCCGCAAACGAATTCTGTTTCATTCAATTTTCGATTTGTCACGCGCTATCTTCGCCCTTTCTAGAAGTCTTGCCATCTTTCACCTAGAGAAGAAATTCGCCACCTTTATGGATACTCTGGGTTCATTACCCTGTTCACAACAGCCCGCCACTACTCCTCCTTCTGATCCACGTGTTTCAGGCCACACGTCCACATTACGTTTTTGAATCTGACGTTCAGGTGACGGTGCATCGTGAAACATTCTTATAATAATACCAACTAGATGCACTAATTTATCAAAAAGGGGAGGCTATGTTAAAAAGGGTCTTAAGAAAATGTAATGTTCTTTTAATAAAACCAACTAGATTCACTAATTTCTCACATTTATTTTTGGAATAAAATTCTACATGTTTCGGACAGTTCCTCTGTCCATTATCAGGAGTTTTTCACTGTGCACACAGCAATGGTATATATCATACAGGTTTGCTGACAGCTTGCGAGCAGGATCAGGACGGAACGTCCTGATCCTGCTCACAAGCTGTCAGCAAACCTGTATGAAATATACCATTGCTGTGTGCACAGTGAAAAACTCCTGATAATGGACAGAGGAACTGTCCGAAACATGTAGAGTTTCCGTCCTGATCCTGCTCTCAAGCTGTCAGCAAACCTGTGTGACATATACCATTGCTGTGTGCACAGTGAAAAACTCCTGATGATGGACAGAGGAACTGTCCGAAACATGTAGAGTTTTATTCCAAAAATAAATGTGAGAAATTAGTGCATCTATTTGGTATTATTAAAAAAACATTACATTTTCTTAAGATCCTTTTTAACACAGCCTCTCCTTCAAGAATAAGTATATATTTGTCCGGGTTTTACGAACTAAAATTATATATGCATATCTTGTCTCCTATTAAGCGTCCACTTTACATGAAAGACCTCCGCTGGTATAGCAAACACAATATCTAAAAATATCCACAAACACAACCAACTCGCTTGTAAATAATTTTACTTACATGACGAGTAGTTTCGACCCTAAACTCGGCCACGACACAAGAACATACGTTTCAAGTTCTTGTGTCATGGCCGAGTTTAGGGTCGATACTAGTCGCCATTTAAATAAAAATATTTACAAGCGAGTTGGTTGTGTTTGTGAATATTCACAGATATTGTGTATGCGTTCACTTTATGCCATGCATTTCCTCCTGTCAATAACACACAACAATCTTGAGTATACCTGTCGAAATGAACGGAAAGGCACAAGATGTACCGTATTTGTTGCTTTAACAAATTGATTTTAATTCATCCGTTTTCTCTTGAGTCTGGCGTCTAGAACGCAACAGCATCAAACGAACGTCTGTCGGTGTGCAAAATGGTTGAGTGAACAAGGTTAATTATTAACTACGTCACTTTTGGCGTCCCATGTCTTTGATGCCAGTCTTTAATGAAATACCTTACCAGCTGAGCACATAACAGGTTTGTGTTAGTGGTAACGCTTTTATTCGGCAGAGGCCTAGTTCGAATCTCCGCCGAGGCATCAGCTATCACGAATAAGTCTTTCATGGTATTCCTCAGTTCTTCCGGCCGATGTCGGTAAAATACTTCGTCTAGGCCACGAACGTTTCCATTCAGATATTTCCCATTAATTTTAATCTTAGTAATTAACCAACTTAATGCACAAAATCTTGTTTTATAAGAAGTTTATTATATGCCTCTACATGTTTCGAGCACTATATGCTCATCATCAGGAGGTCAAAATTGTATTATACATCTGGTATCATCACACCTGTAGGTGGCCGTCAGGTTGTACACGTGACGGCCACTTACAGGTTTGATGATACCAGATGCTGTATAATACAATCTTGACCTACTGATGATGAGCATATAGCGCTCGAAACATGTAGAGGCATATAATAAACTTATTATAAAAGAAGATCATATGCATTAAGCTGGTTAATTACTAAGATTATACTCAGATGCACGGTCAGCAAAACATCAAAATTCCCATTAATTGTCCATCAGTTATGCTACTAATCGACGCCCCATAAGCTGACGCACTAACATATCATAAGACAGAGCACAAAACCTACCGTAGCCAGAGAGTAACCAGTCGTTGGGCGCTCCCCTCAGCAGACCTTTAATACATTGTCAGTTATGTGACAGCGTTCAGTCACTAATTTAATTCCAGAAAGGACCGAATTAACATGAACAGACGGTAATTATGTGCTCTGTCTTCACCGAAACTTGGTGCAAAACCGCACATACAGCGTTCGGTATTTGCCAGACCGTTACTGCTACCTGCTGCTAGAAGCAGGTAGCAGTATTGTATGTGCAGTTTTGAGCTCCTGACGATGGAAGGAAAAACCGTCTGAAACATGTAGAGCGTCTTACAGAAATAAATAAATTGTGAAACATCGCATCTTTTTGGTTGTAGGCTGCGAATGAATAGATCAGATTTCACGTCTCTTGTTGTGTCTTTACTTGGATTTGCAGGCGTATTCATAGCAACATTTATCGAATCACGAAATTATATTAATTTCTGTGTACTGGCAACCAGCATACGGATGATAGTGACACTGCATACAGCTACAGATATGAAAGTTAGGTGTGCCTTAATCACAAGGTGGTTCAAATATGACCGGGACTGATTTGTGTGTAAACAAGCCGCACTGCGCAGCAGCTGTGCGACCTTGAGAGAGTGAAGCCACAACCTCCACCCTCCCTTCTGCTCGGGTTAGAAC
>Ga0123355_10018525_pt1 | contig 11049 bp, 6 predicted proteins | sample TergutEmb28metaG_3_FD_89872 | JGI IMG/M metagenome (GOLD analysis project Ga0123355, IMG submission 89872) | Embiratermes neotenicus P1 segment gut microbial communities from Petit-Saut dam, French Guiana - Emb289 P1 | ecosystem: Host-associated > Arthropoda: Insects > Digestive system > Gut ...
ATTTATTTATTTATTTATTTATTATTTACATCCATATTGTTACATATGCAACACCGGACCGGTCCAAATCTTTTAGGCCCACCGTTCGACAGACGTATGAGTTCTCTTTAACACTGGAGATCATTGAGGACGGTCATGGGTTAGAATTGTATGAAATATATAGAGATGTTCTGAAATTTTGTTTTTCTCACCCTAAGATTTATTCAGGTTGAAATCGCCACATACTGGGCAGACAGGACGCGGTGCGGAGCCCAATATGCAGTGCATCGTCGAACCCTCAGAATAAAAGTCTGTCTCGACAAAAGTGTCCATCGATGATACTAAGTAAAAGATGCTACCTGGATATTCAGACATTAAACACACAAGAATTCTTGAAATAATAAATCAGATGGTTGAATGCTGCATACAGGTAGTAATGACAAATTGATTTTCTGCTACGCCTGGTTGAAAAGGTTAAAAATGTAGTTCTGTCCATCTTTACATTCCAAATAAAATTATGATTGAATTACATGAGAAATAAGGATGATGTGTTGCCCTAAATTCCTTCAAATCAACATCCTACTGATTGCTTTCTTACGGATTTCAGGGTGTTGTCACACGTATTTGGTCAGAAAGCCACTTCTGTGTAATAGCATTGTTTCTTATGGCTTATAGTTTGAGGCAAGTGTAAGTGTGGGTCATTGGTGATACTGAATGGAAATTATTAATGTCTGGCATGGATTAGATTTTGACAGGTGTGGGTGGGAGAGTGCAATATTATGAAATGTATCTTAAAGAAACGGTTTGGCATCTGGTCTGTAATTGTCTGATTCAGGATAGAGACCAGCATGGACTGTTATGAAAATTGCTGTCAGGTGTTCCAGAATTATCATAAAACCTTATAAGGTTGTATGTTAATTTTAGGGCAGAGTGTTTGTAGGAATTCATTAAATTGCAGTTTGTGTGCTGGCCTTCAGTTGTGCACAAACTGGTAACTGATCTCTTGTGTTTGTGCAGTGGTGTGCTGTATTGGCATTGCATCTGCTATTTAATTAACTCATGGCATAGAAAATGTTTTTAATTGGGATATCAGGTGCTGGTTACAGGATGGACTAATATTTCATTGTCTTGTGCTGGGTGGATATAATATGTCATAAAATTAACACACAATGGCTGAAAATTCAGAAGTTTTGTTTATTAGTAGTAAGGTATTCTACAGTGTTCACAAGGAAGGCTTGCCAAATATGATGAATTTTTTAGCCACTTGACAGCCCCTGAAGTCAACAAAAAATTAAACTAGTAGACATGTCAAATATTGTTGTAAACAGGAAGCAGTTTGGCAAGCTGAGTGAATGTGAATGATGTCACATTTAATACAGTGTTAATGTGTTGCATACATTTGATATTAAGTGAATTTGTTGAGTAGTTATTTTAGTAGGTAGTTTCTTTGTCAAACATTGTCAAAATTACTTTCTAATAAATTGTGTATGTTATTACCTTTAAACATATGTCTTGGTAATAATGGTTTGTAATATATTATTTCAGTTTGAAGCTTACCGCATTGAGAAAGCGGCCCGGAATATCAAAGAAGCTGCAAAATGCTTCAGTGCAATGTGAGTATTATCACTAAATACAGAACTGTGTACTTGATATGATTTTGGGTTATTAACCTTTCAAAGACCAGTATTGACATACATAAACACATGTAGGAAAACACCCATAGAAATTCATTTCATATACTTAGGCAACAAGGGTATTTACTGCATTATTTAGACTTGCTGCATAATCTTTGTTTTATTTTCCACAAAATGCTGTTTATTTCATAATTTTATATTTCTATGTTTAAGTAATATGCTTTTATAAACCGTGCACTAAAGTTTAAATGCCCACCAGGATAGGTAGGGGTTAATGGTGTATGGATTGTTACCTTCATACTGCATTGTTTGTTCATGGTTGTGCACAGTGAGTTGATGCCTGTGTTTCGGCTTGAGTTCTGAACTGAGGAAAATCGCACGTCATAAAAAATTGTTGTTCTATTTCTGATTGTTGTAGATTCCAAAAATTTCAGGAGGAAGCAGAGATGTGGCAAGAAGTACAGGCTCTGACAACATCTCTCAGATCAGATATGGGTGAAGCTGATGCTGTTTTCCTGAGAGACATGTTTTCTCACATTCCTTTGGGTGCGTGATTATGTGTTGCCAATTTTTTTTTTTTTTTTTCTTTGGGTGTGTGATGATCTTTGCCTAGGCAATTCTTCCTTTTGCCAAAAGTGGTTGATGTGTATGGTTAGAGATTATTTCATTCAAGTGATTTATATGTGTCAGTACACTGACTGAAATTTTGGTAATAGATAGCCTTCCACTGGGCATGATCATTATCCACTTAGTGGCCTCACAGATCATTTCTCTTCAGATTAATTTTAATATTTTCCTCCCTTCTGTTTCTTGGTTTTCAAGTAGCCAATTACCAGGAGGGTTTCCTACAAAAAATATGTATTTTGTTATTGTATTTATCATGCATTTAACCTGGCTGGGGGAGGACTTTTGTAAACAAAGTTTTGAATCTTACAGTTCCATAGGAGAGTATGTTGACTGAATTAATATTAGTGTTCAAGAAAAAAAGTTTCAAGTGGGGCAGTCAGTTTGTCTTTCCGTATTGACGGAAGTGTGATAGAATGATGGTGGAGCATATAAATCTGACTGGTGTTTTTTTTAAGTTCATTTATGACAGTGCTCTTTGTGTAGGTATATAATAGTACAGAATGAAATGGTGGAAATTTAGGCATCCATTTCAGCTTTCATCTAGACTAATGCTTATGACTAGGTGAAATTTTAATGTCATACATACCATGCATCATGTTCGCCTCGCTATTTATTAGCCACCACTTGTGCATCATCCAGTGTTTACTAAATAACATATTAGTTACTGCTGTAACGCCTTTCAGTGTCTACTGACACCATCTTCAGGGAGATCTGTCAGTAGACACCATAACACATTATAGCAGTAACTAATATGTTATTTGGTATACACAGTATGGTGCATAATTGTTGGCTAATAAATGGTGATACAAACATGATGCATGGTGCTAGGACATTAAGAAAGTAAATGCCCAACAGGCAAAGTTTATGAACAATTATATGGGGCTCCTTGAAGATGGTGTCACTAGACACTGAAATGCGTTGGAACAGTAACTGATATGTGATTGGTATATATAGTATGGTGTATAAGTGTTGGTTAATTAGTGGTGGTAGGTGGAATTTGTTTTTGAGAAGTGAAGAAATGTGAAATTGCCTTGACCTTGTGCTGTTGCAGAAGTACAACATCGATTGCTGCTTATGACAGCAGAACATAGTGAAGACACGATGGAACATTGTCGCCTGCTCCTTCTTCTGCTACGAAGGTTTCCACAGACTGTTGCTGAGCATGGGGTGAGTTGAGCAGTAGGTTGTACCACATCAAATGAGCATAGCTGACAACCTAATCTGCCCTGGTACTAATAACATCTGGGTCACAAACTGCATGTCATTAGAAATGAATGTGTCCCATCTTGTATAGCTCCACATTAGTTATTTTGGGAGATGCACCTGTGTAAAGATGGGCTGGGTAATGTAGTTATAGCGACTGGCTATGGGCTGGATGGTCCGGGGATTGAATCCCGGTGGTGGCGAGATTTTCCGCACCTGTCCAGACCGGCTCTGGGACCCACCCAGCCTCCTGTAAAATGGGTACTGGGTCTTTTCTGAGGGTAAAGAATGGCTGGGGCATGATGCTGACCCCTCACCCTCTTCTAGTGCCATGGTCAAGAAAGAGTAGAGCTATACCTCTACTCCCCCAATGGACCGTTCGGTGTGTGCAGAGCCTCAGTGCCTGTACAAGGGTGCACTTTACCTTTTTTACCCATGTAAATGTTTTAAAAATTTGGTGAAATATGCTGTATGAATGATCACAAATTTGATACTAACTCTAGTTATACTGCAAGCATTTAAAAAAAATGAAATGTTGTGTTGTTTGGTTACGTTACATGAGCACATGACATGGCATGTACTGGCAGGGGTTCATGGAAATTTTGCTAGGTATTGCATGAGCTTGTGGCAGTACAAGTGGATAGCTTAATACATTTTCCTCACAGATGGCAATACAAATGTAGAAAATTTGAACCTGAAACAGGTCACAGCTTGTTGTTTTCCAGAAGTTGAGTGCAAAAATATTTTTATTTTTCTGTGTAGTGATGTGTGTTTAAACTAACATTTCAACAAGTTTTCATTTGATGTGTTAAGGAATGTGAGTTCTGTATTTCTGAGGCGATGTGATCATTGGATCAAGCTTTTCCAGAATTATCACTTTATTTCTGTTACCCTTATTACATCCTGTGAATAATAATAGTAATATTTTGTTGCAGCCAAGACTTGTAGACACATTGATGACAGCAGAGAAACATAGTCATTATCAAAATTCAGTAAACTGCTTTCGCAAATTGCTGGGTAAGTTGTGACAATCCTCTTCTGTCCAGAACTTTTTAAAAAGCATGGCACATGTTGGAATTTAATGCAGTATTTTGTAGTTTTCACTGCAGGTAATTTATTCCCAAATTGTGTTTCTGTGTTTCTGCCAGGATTCCAGGGGGGGGGGGGGTTCCTAAGCATTTTGGATTTAAGATTTCTCAGATGTTGGATTTCGTAATATGTACTACTGTAAATGTAACTTCCTTTTAAAGTAGTCACTCAACTGTAGAGCCAGTTTTATCCACACCTAAGCTCTAGAAGTGGACATAATGATGTAGGAACATGGAAAGTGTGTTTAACAATTATGAATTATGTATGATTATTACGTTGTTGAAAGCTAATAGAGAACGCCAGAAATATTCATTGGTGTTATTTGTAACTTGAAAGCTGATGTTCTCCATTTTGAATAGTGTTCCTGTTTAAGAAGACTCATGGATTTAATATTATTTTGGTGGCTGCAGCAAGTTCTTATTCACTTTTCTGTTCGATATTAATGGTTTGATGTACAGACTTATATATATATATATATATGTATAAATTATATGAACAGATGTGTGCAGCAGTTCTTATTTGTTAAAAATGACAATTATGGAGGTGATATGTATCTTTTAAGTTACAGTTAACAACTTTAAAGCAATAGTGATCTGGAATAGTGGGAATTATGCACATAAATCATTACAGAGTAAAATTAATGCTTTATTCTGTTGTAGTAACTGCGGTACCAAAATGTCAGTAGGTGCTACAAGTTATACCTGTGAATTTAAAATGTTATTAATTTGTTTTGTGAGTAAAGTAACTGTTGTTACTCTTCCATTATTGTCTTAATATAAATAGGCTGTTCCTGCTGTATGTGTATGTCCCCTTCTCAATAACTCTATCTTATTATCATACATGTTTTATTTTTTCAGTGTGTGATCTGCTACCACTTCTAGGGTCAAATTCAGTTGATCTTCCAGCAAAGCAGCTGTTTCGATTATTACACAAGTCAATAGAATTTTATCTGTGTTACCTCATGTCACCCAGCAAGGCAATACAGGTACGCAGTTGATGGGTGTGGTTTGGTTGAGAATGGTGATGACCCTGAATTGTGTGCCTGCACAAAAATATGAATGTCCCAAGCATTCCTCATGCCCCAAATATTTGAGATCCACTAATGTAATGTATGACTGGGCAGTGATTTCTCAGCAGTGAAAGGGTAAATGTTCTAATGTTATTCCTTCAGAACGTGAGGTTTTCCATTTAATGGTTGGTCATAGCCTCCTTTTCACAGATTCGGATTAAATTGCTTTGTTACACAGGGCAGAAGCCACGATAGTTTAGTCTGTATAGTCACTAGGCTATGGGTTATGTGATCCAAGGTTCGAATCCTTCACAGGGGCAAGAGATTTTTATTGTCTCCAAAATGCCCAGACCAGCTCTGAGGCCCAACCATCCTCCTATTCGGTAGGAATTTGGGTTGTTTTATAGGGGTAAAGCTGCTGGGGTATAAAGTTGATCACTCATCTCTGTTTAATGCAGGCATTAAGAATGGATAGAGCTATACCCCTCTTCCCCCTTTGTGCCTCCATGATGTGAGCAGGGACACATTTACCTTTATCTTGTATAGAACCTATCAAACTCTGTATCAGCATTTGTATTTGACTAAGATGTGTGGTACAATGTCTATAAGTGAATTATGTCATCTGATCCAAATTTTAGAAGTATAAATCAGAAGCAGTACCACTAAGCTGTTGGTGGTGTCAGCATGGTAATATTTCTGATGTATAATCTGTTGACATTTGTTTAAACAGTATAAATCAATTTGTTTTTCTGATTTTTGTGTTCGTAATTAATCCACAGGATTTACCAGAGCTGGAAAGCAAAATAGAAGATCCCTGGAAGAATCTGTTCATAATTCAGGAAGCAACTGGGAGGAAGTTAGGATGGGAACTTAGTGCAATGTTTGGACACTCATGGTAAGGCACAGCTGTAGGCGTCTGCTCATGGCAGCATGTTGTAACGTTGGTACCTTGTATTGTATGCCTGATGATAGAGCTCAAGCTTGTCGAGTTGGCAATATTTGAGATTCTTCCAGTGGCAGTTGTTAAGATTCAAGTCTTCTTTGTTATGACACCTTATCAATTGGCAAATAGTTACCAGCACTTTGAAGGAGCTTGGAGCATCTGTCTTCAGGGCCCAAGGAATCCAAAAAGATTTGAGTTGTGTGAAGTGTATATACAAGAAGTTGAAATGAGGGGCAAGGAGTTACTATTAAGAGTGAAATCATAACAACAGTATTCAGATGTGCCAGTTTCACTGACAGCTGGGATCACAATGCTGTCAAAAGTTGTATGATTGAAAGTTATTGACTTCTTGAAGGGTTTTTTGCTAAAAGGTATTGCAAAGCATTTTGGCTTAGCATGGTCTAGTTGCAGTTAAGAGACTGCTGCAAAAATATATGGAAAATATGACACCATAGAGGGTCATGTGATACAGGAGCATTTCATAAATGAATGACAGCTGCTTGTAATGCACTTAGGAGTAATTTAGGAGCAAAGCATTTTTGGCAGCCATGACAGAGGTAGATGTGAGAGAAGTGACGAACATGAAACCATTGTCTCAGAGCGTAAAATGGTGATGATTCCTATAAGGAGTGATACCAAATTGAGTGCAGTATTTGAAAATGTGGGAAAAATGATGACATATTTAAAATGCCAGACCATTGCATGACACTATCACATTCTGGGCCTGACTAGTGTGAAGCCTTTTAGATGAACAGGTTTATTCTTCACAGTGGAAGTTAAAGTTATCCCAAAGATTTAAAAAGGTGTCATAGTGAACTTGATGAAAAAGAAAATTGGAGGATATTAACCAATAAAGAAATTTATGCAAGTGTTAAAAAACCTACTGTAATAGAGACAGTAAGTTTAAATAGATTACGCTGGTTTGGGCATGTACAGAGAATGGAAGAAAATATAATTCCCAAAAGGGTATTGTGTATGAATTTTGGAACAACAAGATTGAGAGGTAGATCAAGAAATAGATGGCAAGATGAGGTGAGAGGGGATGGAATAATAGTTGGTGGAGAAGGGTGACAGGAAAAGCTTAACAGGGAAGAATGGAAGAAGCTCCTGAGATCAGCAAGGAATCATCGCATTCTGGACATGCCAATGGAATGAATGAATAGTGAACTTGAAATATGAAGGCATGCTCTTTGTTATTTGCTACTGTTGACTTTTGGTGCATTAGGAATTTTCTTAATAGAGGTTAAACCCTGAATGAGGAATTCTATCTAATCATTTTATGGTGTCTGCAAGGAGTAGTGCAAAGGAAACACCTGAAATTTTGGTGAGAACACAGCTGGTTCCTTTACCGTGACAAGCTCCTGTGCACGTGATGTTCTTTGTCATCTAGTAGTTTCTCATTTTGGGGACACTCCAGCAGTTCTGTAACCACCCAACAGCCCTGATCTGTCTCCAGTAGCCTTTTGTCTGTGCCAGAAATTGAACCTTATCCTCAAAGCACATGACTTTGAATTATTAGAGGAAACAGAGATAAAGGGACGAGTGTTTAATCCGTATGTCTTCAAGATTGTTTATGGAATCTTGGGGAAAATGGAAAAATCACTGGAACTGCGTTATTGCATGAGGGCACTGTTTTGAATGGGATAATGTGTAACAAAATGTTAAGTTGTATGTATTGTGTTTCATTGAATCTGACAACTTTCTCAACAGACCTTTTATATCTGGTATGTTTTGTATGAATTTTGTAAAGATGTTTTATTGTTACTTTTATAATTTCATAGTGGTAATTCATGAACTGTAAGTACCAGTGGAATAGACAAGACCCTTGCAGACCCTGTCTTGCTAGGGGACCCCCAAAGCATATAAAGTACAGTTCAACCTAGAACAGGCCATGAAGGCCCAGAGAGGGAGTAGAGGTATGGCTCTACTCTTTCTTTAACCTTGGCACTAGATGGGGGTGGGTGGTCAATGCTACTCCCCAGCCACTTTACCCCGGGGAAGACTTGGTGCCCATTGTATAGGAGGCTGGGTGGGCCCCAGGGCCAGTCTGGATGGGTGTGGATAATTTTGCCTCCACCGGGATTCGATCCCTGGAATGTCCAGCCTGTAGCCAATCGCTTTACTGACTGCACTACCCCAGCCCATTCCCCAAAGCATACAGAACACTAAAATTTTTTGGTGGGTTTTTTAGAACTGTATTCTGTTCCTTGTACAGAAGGCAGTATTCTGGATCCCTGTTATGAGATCTGGGCATAACTTTCCTAATAGTAAAATGCCCCCCCCCCGATTATCTAGTTGTGTGGGGGGGACAGCTGCCAAGCTGGTTGTCCACACCAGTGATAAGTAAATATATATCAGCTGGTGGTGTTTTGAACTTGTGGTTAAATGTAATCGATATCTTGGCGTGTGGTTGACCGTGCATCATAATTCAGTGTAGAATAAGAAACCAACTAGATGTCACTTAGTGTTATATTTATTTTCTCCTTATAAGTTGCTCAACATGTTTCGGGCAACCTTGTGCCCATCCTCAGGAGCTGATGACTCAGTGGTTTTATCGCCTCATGTGTTGTAGTGCTGTGGCTGCTGTAGGCTGTCAGAACCGGTTAGGTGGTTGTGTATCCATTGAGGAGTACGTAGCACGTGTACTACGTACTCCTCAATGGATGCACAACCAGCTAACCAGTTCTGACAGCCTACAGCAGCCACAGCACTACACCACACGCGGCGATAAAACCACTGAGTCGTCAGCTTCTGAGGATGGGCACAAGGTTGCCCGAAACATGTTGAGCAACTTATAAAGAGAAAATAAATATAACACTAAGTGATATCTAGTTGGTTTCTTATTCCACATGTAATTGATATCATTCATTTGAAATTATGACAGTTCACTTCCACTATATTCAAAAAACATCTCGAAGTTCATAATGTAGCAAGTAGCTTAGGCTTCATCATGACTGTTTAGCTATTTGAGCTATGTACTGCTGTGTTCTGATATGTTGTCTCTTTCTCTGTTAGACAGCGTATTTTATCATATATCCTTTTCTTGTGTCATCATTATTTTCAGGAACAAAGATTTGTACTGGCAAAAGATCATGCAGTTCCACCAGACACGTACTGGGGTTGGAGATGACCATCCAAACCACAAGCAGCTTCTTTATTGTATCACAACATTTTTTCTGCATTGTCTGCATGAATATGTATCAACACTGGATTCAGGTATGTTGTTTGGAATAAATATTCACAATGAGGTTTGTGCTTAAAAGTTGTCACAGGAAGATACGTTACATTGGCAGTTAAATCCAACAGGTTAAACTTGAAAAATGTGCATCATATATACAGTTAATATGTCTGTATTAAAAACCATATTATCTATATTTTACTCAAAGCTGTATTTTATCTCTATTTTTATATCTATATTTTACTCAGCTGGTTACATTGTTAGTGCTGTTAGCTTCAGTCACAGTATTTAGCAGGTGACATCTGGTGAAAACTGAATAATTGAGACCTTAAAGGATTCTGACATTGGTATCGGGTGAGAGTTGTGACTAAAGTTCTGAACATGTCCATTGTCTGAGATTAAAATCTCAGCTTTAGGTGAAACAATGGAAGGAGAGAACCTGCTCAGTCTAAAACTTATTCTGTGTACAGAGACTGAGATTGGCTGTTCCCATCAACTCCACCACAGTAGGTACTCCCTTTCCCCCATCCCACTTGTAGAGAGAGGCAGATCTGGCCTCTGAAATGTTGTGGGTTTTTAATTCGAGATTATAAGTAACATGCAGGAGTTCAGGTATGACTATGGATAGTTTAATATTTATAGTTTTCAAGCATTTTAAATTAATGAGTTGTAGTGTATTGGCTTAACAGATGTTGTATTTCATCTGTGTTTTGCAAATATTAGTTTCTTGTACAAGCCTGATGAACTTTAATTTAGAAGTATTACTGTGGCAGTTTGTGACAACCCTTCCATTTGGTTACATATGATCACATTACATGTTTTCTAATTCATTCATTCATTAGTATTCAGCCTTGAAGGCTGGGCTTGGCAGGAACCAGAGCCCAGTCATGTGACCGTTATGGCTCTGGCACACTGCATCCTGGGCAAGTTGTCGCTTTCCCCCGCCTTTAGACATTCCCACTTATTCCCACTTTAGCCGCCAGGTGCCTCTGTCCGCAACGACGCGAAAGATCCTAGCAGCGAAAGGTGGAACCGTGGGCGAGAAAGATGTCCGGTAGTAATTTTGCCTAAATTCCAACTTCCATGTAAATTTAGGGATCTTTTACATGCCACAAATCTACGACATGGGACCGACGGCTTTACTTCCCCTCCGAAGGAAGGCGTTTTTTCGCCCTAAAAATCCGATGGCTTCGGCCAGGTTTGAACCCGCAAACTTGGGTACTAAAGGTCAGCACGCTACCCCTAGACCACCGGAGTCAGTGTTTTCTAATACTGTTTATTTAATAGTGCAGTTACAGTGATCACTTCTACAAATCGAAATGAATAACACGAGAAATGTGTAAGTGTTAAATATTAGTAGTAGCAATTTTTACCATGCCATTTCTTA
>Ga0123355_10018526_pt1 | contig 11049 bp, 5 predicted proteins | sample TergutEmb28metaG_3_FD_89872 | JGI IMG/M metagenome (GOLD analysis project Ga0123355, IMG submission 89872) | Embiratermes neotenicus P1 segment gut microbial communities from Petit-Saut dam, French Guiana - Emb289 P1 | ecosystem: Host-associated > Arthropoda: Insects > Digestive system > Gut ...
AGCAGGATGTCAGGCTAGAATTTCCAGAATAACAACGGCCGGAAATTCGCCTGCAACATAACTTACTCCGAGTGAGTACAGAAATCCAAAATTTCTAATGCTACCCCAAGTAAACCCTTTACACTTCTATTTAGGCTACTTTCCAACCCATACGACACCAGTCATCATAGCATTCTAATCTGTACAGTCCGGCAAATATGGACAGAATGGTGAAATAAACCACAAAAGGCCTTTCTTTGAAACAGCTGAAAATTAACGGCCCCTTTTACCGCAGGCATAATGTATCTATTTCTTTCACAACAAAAACTCACCAACGGCCGACAGGCTCTCTTTCCAATTTTTTCCTTTATTTTGTCCGCTCTCTTCCTTTGTACTGATGATTATTGTAATCAGCAGTCTATGTTTCATTTGAAATTAATTACATTCACCTAATATCTGCATTGTACTGTGTTTATTTAAGAACCTCATTATTTGGGTTATACTTAGAGATAACAAACACTCTTTCTCCCTAAGATGGAGAACGTAAGAGGAAAATGGACCATATTTTATAAGGACCTCTACAGTTTTCACTTTTACCAAATATTATTAGGGTCATCAAATCAAGAAAGTTGAGACAGGTAGTTCTTCCTTTATGCCACACACCAAGGTTCACACCCATACAATATGTTCTGAAAAGATTTACATTCCTCGGATTTTTCTCAGTGTTTTCTTCAGTACAATTTTGATTCCTTAGGGCCTGCTACCAGTCCCAACTACACGAACTTTATCACATATTCAGAAGATTGATTATATTTATATTGTGATTTTTTCCAGCTGTTGCAACTGCTGCAAACACGATATTAGAATCTATGTGAATAAAACGAATAAGTGCGTGTGAAGATATGTAAATTTATAACATTGCTGACGTTGTAAACCTCCTACATGTTTCGGTCATCTTTTTTGGCCACCTTGAGAGAGGTATTTTACGAAGGATATATTACAAAGACAACCAAACCAATGTACAAATATAAAATATTAAATTTTAAATATGTGATTCAAAATATATGTTAAAATATAAACTGCAGATAAAACTACTATCATTATCCAAGTAGGGTGGTTATACCACATACACAACACATGAATAGTCCTAATTCACATAAATGTAGTTCAAGAATTTTATCTGCATTTTACAATTTAACATATATTTTGAATCACACATTAAAAACTTCATATTTGATACTAGTACGTCGATTTTTTTGTCTTTGTAATATATTCTTCGTAAAACACCTCTGTGAAGGTGGCCACAAAAGTTACCGAAACAACGTCTACATGTGTAATGTAATAAAATCACGTATCTTCATATACAATTCCTGGTTTTAATAAGTGTATGGTCATGAAATATTAAAAAAAAACCACATTAGAAATTCTTGTACTGTAACACGAAAGTAAAATGTTATGAAAACAACCTTGAACCACTTCTTTAGCGGTTTCTAGATAGCAGTAGGTAAAGCTGTAAACGAATTATCAAAATTTTGATCATTATTAACCCATAAAACTGCATTCACGAAGAGGTTTTACGGCTATTAAATTTGGATGTGTTAACGACTTCGTTTACAGGTTATATCTCCCTGCAGCATTATAAAACCGTCCGAACCACATCATAAAGAATTAAAATTTAACCCGATGCTGTGTATGGGCGTAAAAATTGTTTATTTTTTAAACTGGAAGAAGCTTTTTGAAAAGGGGTAGCCGAGGAGAATGTTAGTACCTACAGGAGACGAACAGCAAGGAGAATACCATACAAAGATAATCTTCATAATTTGTACTTTGCACCAAGCATTATTAAAGAGAGAACCAAGGAGGATGCATCAAGAATTGGACTTTTTAGATAAACATATATATATATAATACTACATGCTAATTTGAAAGAAAGAGACCTCTTGGAAGTTACAGTCGTAGATGGGAGGATAATATTAAAACATACAATGAGGAAAGAGAATGGAAGACTGCGGACTGGAGGCTCTTGTGATTACGGTAATGTACCATCGGATTCTAAAAATATGAGGGATACCTTGAGTAGCTGACAGACTGTTAGCTTCTCAAGAGTGACCCTGCCATCCAATTAGTGACACCAGCTGGCTGTGAGGATACTTGGTCGGATCCTCAAAAACATCAAAGGCTATCTGAGAAATCGAGCGGTTACCAGATTAGAGAAATGGAAGACACTACGCTCAAGCTATTATTTGCCTGATGCAGTATTTAAAAGCTAATCAAACGCTGAAATGTCAACTTCACAAAGATATGACCTATGAACTTTAGTTAAGGCTACGCGGCTTTTGTCATGTGACCAGTCCAACACATAAAAACTATGCTCGGACAGATATTTTCGGTGACTAACATTGATTGAAATTGAGACACAGTTGTGAAACAGAGTGGCATTACGTTTACATTTTACTTTAAATGAGAAAAATTTCTTTCGGAAGAATCGGCCACTTCTGCAAAGTCGGTCCGACCATCAAAGAATAAATTTCGCTTCATTGTATAAAAGTATTCATTTTTTTTTATCTAAGACAGATGGAAAATGTAAAATGGGAATGAAGGATACTACATGATGATATTCGTATGTTATTTACACTGTGTCACGTGTGTCAGTTTAGGACGAGCAAGATGTGCTTCTTGGTTTGGAAATGTTCAGTTCAAGAACCGACAGATAGATATTTAAACTGATTATGTATGAGAAAACATGCTGTGAGGTATAAACCGAACGCAATGGACTCAGACTTTTGAGTTGGAGATTCTCACAGCGAAGATGCTGAAGATTCAACTCTTCTGAATCGCAAATTTAGTCTTCGAAAGTGACGCACCTTCGAATTTTACTGCCTGATTTACTCGTGAGATGTTTGTGGCAGTATTTAGCCTCTTCATCTGTTTTTAAACTTTTGCCTAGAACTTGTAAAAATGTAAAAATTTTGGGCACTGTAGGAATATTGAGATTGTAATTTATTTTATGAGTAAATTATCTCTCGCTTTTAACTCTTAATATACTGGTGAAAAATCGTAAGGTGATGAAAAGTTTTTCAGAAATTAGAAGGCATATTATTTCGGGTTTACTTCACGTATGAAAACTGTAACGTTATATTTTAGGTGTGAAGTACTCCTTTGGGCACCCTGTCGTTGTTATAATTGTATTATGTCTTTAAATCATTCGTGGTGGGATTTACCAATGAATTCAGTGCGTGTTTTCGGTTTCGTGTTCAAGGAAATCAAACATACGTTTAAATTCATTAATCGCAATCATTCACCGGCACACCGAGATCTGAATAAAACATCTCAAGTCTATAACATACCCCAACCGCACAACTTGCTTTATGTCACAGTGGTCCTAAAGATGGGTAAAGGATAACAGTTTGATAATCCGACTTGAAAGGTGTACTGTACTAGACTTAGGAATAAACTTACAAAAACACACACACACACACACGTTTATCAAATACAATATTGTCTTATAGAGATCATAAGACTTAACATAAGGGATGTGTACTGGAGGAAGTTTGGCTTTAGCAGCAGCGGCGGCGGCGGCGGCGGCGGCTGCAGGTAATACGTGCTCGCGACACAAATACATTGTCTGGATATCGTGCTTCTGGAATACGGCGTTGGGTCAATGGGTAATCGGATGTCGACGTATCGAGGCGGCGGAATATGATTGAACTATGACGAAATCCGCAATGACACCACAGCATAAACGCCAAAACAACAACAACAATCACCACCACCACTCACCGTACGAGGGACAATGACATAAATTTTACACTTAATTAGTAACAACGATATAAGCCTGCCTGTATAATGATCATAATGTTTCACCATCCCCACTTACAAGTACGCATCAGTAATTAACAGCTTCCACTGCTAAGGCAGTGATCTTTTATTCCAAACAGTTGATAACTTTGAATGTTTACCACCTGCTCGGATAAATTTTGCCAGCAGAAGATGGAACATATTTTCATTGTTTTTACATTACTGCAAAGGTAAATACAGTTGTACTAACCTACTTTAGCATATTAGAAGGAATAATCTTCGAATATAAAGTGATACAACCTATATAAATGATTGTACCACAAAATTAGAGTGTACAGTAAATAGGATATTTTCTTGAAATATGTAATGAAGCGTTTCAGAGACATAACATGTATGTTATCGAATTATTGAAATGTACATAATTCAATGGAAAGGGTGTGGAAATTAATAATGTTACCGTAGTTGAAGTTGCTACCTCGGTATGTGACAAGAGGTTTCTCAAGTCAACAGTGCAGAACCTCCAACAGGTCTACTGGTCTCAATCGGAGTGCACAACCTTGGACTACTTGAATACGAAGCAGAAGAGACATCCGCTGCAAAGCAGTGTTCAGTTTATACCAAGATTCGAAATTATTTTTTATTTCGTAAATACATAAACGTATAAGCTGGAAAATCATCTCCAACTAAAACACACACCCAGAATGAGTGCAGCTTTACATGCACAAAAGCTACAACTTACACATATGCAATAAGTAACCCCAGCTCTATTTTACAAAGTCCCACGAAATCTGCCTGAACAATGACACATTCAATCGATTTCATCGTCAAGCGCTGGATTCCTTGCTTAGAATTTCGTAGACCACGCCCATAACCTGTTGCTTTTCAGCGCTTGGCTGTAATCGTCTTTTTCAGACCCCCTTAGTGTTTAAACCGCAGGGAAGAAACCCAGGCTGTACCGGTGGTGTTCAAAAACCTCTAAACGCTTTAGACACAGCATAGCTTTAGCGGTGTTCAGTGCAGCTGAAGACTGAAAGAAGTAACTTACGAATAAATAAAATTCTCTTGAAATGCTTACAGCCATTTAGCTGGTCCCAATTTCACTACCGCGTTCATCAGAATCCGCGTCTAGACCATATCCCCAATACGATGAATGGACTGCCCATCTTCAAAACATAATTCTGAGGTGTGCCATCCCCGTTGTGCGTTTAAACTATATGGTGAGGTGAATTCAGTCAAAAAATACAACTATAAAATATGGCTAAATGATGGTGTTTATTAGCAAGGAAAAACTACATGTTTCTGCCTGAAGATGGCCGCTATAGGCCGAAACATGTAGTTTTCCCTTGCTAATAAACACCATCATTTAACCATATTTTATAATTGTGTTTTTGACTGAATTAACCTCACCATATAGTTCAAAAGCTTTTTATTAAAATCAGATTCAGTGTTACGTCCCCTTCCAACCACAAGCCCCCTAAGTGATGTTGGGTCTGTATCTTTCTGATTTCCCGACTAAAATTTTCAACAATCTCTTAATTTCTTCTATGCATGCTGTATGTCCCGTCCAACTCACTTTTCTTGACTTGTTCATCCTAATAATACGTCGTGGTGTATGTAGACCTTACGAATCGCCTCATTATGCAGGTTTCCAAATCTACTATCACCCTCTGTCAATTTGGTTCAAATATTATTATATTGTTATATTATTATTACTATTAAATTATATTATTAAATATTATTTTTCGACTGAACCTTTATTGCACTGAAGTCTACACAACAGCTGATCCTGTCTGCAGGAATTAAAAAGCGCCAATGAGATAGGAAGATAGCCAGGAGAGAGTCGTGGCCTGTTTCAAAGTACTCTCCCAACATTCGCCTATGCAGAAAAAACAACAACACAGAAACCTGAATAAAGTCAGCTCTGAGTATCCGAATGAGATTCAAATTTGGGACCTCCGGAGTACAAGTCGAGAAATGTTGACATTACACCAAATTTCTCTGTCTTTTTCGTTAGGCATGGGACTTAGGTGGGGCTGATCTGTCATTATAATTACTAGGGACTGGACTACCGGGGTTCAATTCCCTACAGGGAGAGGGATTATTCTTATCGCGGCCGAATCTAAACCGACAATAGTATCCAACTGGCTTCCTAACTAGTGATTAACCGGTAGCCGTTTTGGCGGACGCCAAGCGACTGATTACAGCAGCCGTCATTTCAAGTCCATCTGCTTCCTAGGTTATGAAAATGCGGACATAACCTCCTTTCGCCACAATTCTTCACGGAACGATGCTTCAATACTTGAGCTTAGGCAGTAAGTACAGGAACTACTACTCCTTTCCACAGCCTCTAGCTTCTAGGACTGACACAGCCTCCTCTTCGACGTGTGAAGCGCTCCCATTACAGGCCTGGACAGGGTTCCAGGAGTTTGAGACTCCCAGATTTCAAGACAGTCGGCACATGAACGTGGTAAGGCTGTGAGTCCTACGCACCGGCCGCTTTTATCCCCAGAAAATATTCCTGGCACTCATTTATGTTAGAGTCTGCGTCGACCCCAGGGCCATAGTGCGGCCGGAAGGATTATGTCAATGAAAAATTCCAATGACACCATCGGGAATCGAACCCGCGACCTTCTCTTCGATGTGTACCAGCTGAAATTTCTCTGCGTGTAAAGCGGCTGGGGAGTGAAGCTAAACGCTCACCTTCATCTAGTGTCGAAATTAAAAATGAGTGGAGCTATACCTCCACTCCTCATATGCCTTTATTGTGTAGTCATTAAGCACGGGGAAAATGTTTAGACGAATTTACCCTTACGTAACTCAATTGAGTATATTTAGGTAAAACCATTTTGCGAACAACTAGATTCGTTTCTGCACCTTATTAATCATACGTACTCAGACTTTAACTTTTGAAGCGTGAGGTTTATCAATGTAATATTTAAAAATCCAATACATGTCGCACAGAAAACAAGCTCTGTCTATTTTAAACCACTTGTTAATGTTGGTTAGGGAAGTAATCGCTCTTTATTGTGAAGAATACACAAAACACCTACATATAATGTGTGATCGAAATAAAGATTTGTTGAAAATGTCAAGGCATGTGGGACATTTAGTTATCGATCTACTTTAAATGTTTACCATTGCTTCTAAAATAAAGATTACCTCTGACACATATGCCACCTACCGGGCATTCTGATATGCAGAATGTCATGTTCTTGTCAGAAGAAATTTTGTGTGTATTAGTCCACATATCGGAAAGTACAAGCAACGTAAAAAATATGAAAACCCTTGCGAGGCTGAAAAAATGCTTTCTACGTGACGAAGCTTAAGCGAATGGATTACCTGACGTGGCACTGTGGGGGCTGCAGCCAAAGACTCCGCGTTGACTGTCACTCACTATCACAGCTTTATCGCAGCTCGAGTTCTTTCTGCGGTCGTGTACATGCTGAACGTTTTACATACGAAAGAAAACTGGATTTTATATTCATAAAGTGATACAATTTATGATATGAATATCTTTAACGCCGTACAAGACAGGCAATGTACGGACAACGTAAAATTGAGGCGCGTTCGTGCAACCAGTTTTGCAGTAGGAAACAATACGTGTTACATACTACGTGTGTGAATTTGTAGCCTGAGATATCCAGCATGCAATGCACATGGGCCATATTGTCATCTGTGGCCTGTCCGAATCTACGCAATTTTTCAACGTCATCTCATAAACAGAACGATTTTCGGGAAAAAAAAAGTTATTGAACACAAAACATGTGTTTTGATGTTCTCTACAACTTTTGTTTGAAATATTTTTCATTCTAAGAAGAACTGAACGAGATATGCTCAAAAACGTATATTGGTCGTCACGTAAAGTGCCCATTATTATTGCAAAATTTTAATAAAACTTGAATTTTCTCTACAGATTTTCGAAAAAAAAATACTTAAAATTTAAATTTCATGAAAATCTGTCCAGTGGAAGCCGAGTTGTTTCACGCGGACGGAAGGACGGACGGACATAACGAAGCTAAGAGTCGATTTTCGCAATTTTTAGAACACACCCAATAATACCCACGCTCACACTTCCATATCCTAAACAGTCTGCAGAATCCACTAGCCCTCTACTTCACCAACCATGGCCCAATAAATTTTAAAATTTTTTTCCTGTCCGTGGGCCACCTATCTTCCTCGTGAAATTCTCTTAAAGATTAATTCTTTACGTTTAACAGAGTGTTTATTTAGTTAACCAATAACATTGTCCAATTTCACAGTCACTACATAATATTTGAAATGAGAAAAACAAAAAGATGTAAAGAACGGCATATTTATGTGGGAGAATAACAACGAGAAACTTAACAAGAAGGGGCGCTATATTAAGTCAACACAACAAAAATGGAGCAAATGTGGAAAAACAAGTACAAAATAACAAAAAATATAATTAATATTCTGATAACCACACGAAACATTTACGATTATATGTTCAATGGGAAACATGCGGCGTTTTTATGCAGATGGCACATAAATTAGCCATGTTCTTTAAAGGTTTAACAATTATTGTTTAAAGAATCAGTAACAACAGGCTATGGTGTGAAACTTCTCGATCTAATCAATAAGTAAAAGGAGGCTGACGATTTTCATGTCTGATGTTTGAAGGTTCTCACGTCGATTACAACAAAATTCGTCTTCATGAACCTGAAAATCTGTAGGCCCACTATTTAGCTTATACCAAAAGGACAATAGAGACAACGAAGAGTATATCAATGTGACATTTAACACGCACGAGATTGATGATAAATGTAGAACTTACCGTGCTTTAGTCAAAAACCCTCAAGAAAATGAATATTTGGAAGCCGTAAGTATTGGTGAGAACATATAATTGAAATGCTGGCCTATCTTGAGGAAACGCGACTGGATATATCTGGCCCATGATCGGTTCCAGTGACGAGGTTTTGAAAATGAGGCATATAATATTTGCGTTCCATACAAGACGAAAAAATGCGTAACTAGCTGAGCAACTATGAGCTGTCAAGGCCTCTGCATATAAATTGGCAATAGGAAGAATGTGTAATGTGCACAAAACTCTAATCAGTGAACTACAACTGACGAATACATACGGTGATGCTGAGAGATGTTAACTGTTTTTACAACTTCCTTGTTCTACAATTCAGCAATAAAAAATATATACAAAAGAGTCACGTTAAAAAGTGTGAAGATTACAGAGTTCTACCGTGTGTTAGTAACAGATCCCAGGAAGACAGCGGCACTGGTGTTATAGGGCAATGTTAATTGGAATTGACTATGACTAACAGTGTTGTGCTTAACTGTAAATTTCCTCTCCCTTAAATAAGAGTGATCATATATGAGCAGCATTGCTTGGTCACATGCAGATACTCGAATTTCGATATTCCTAGACTAGAGGTCGCTAAACTTTAGCAGGCGAAAGGAAACCTGAAAACCCTTCTTAATTTACAACACGCACACAAAGAATCAGCTGAAATTAAAGACGGGAGCTGAAATAATGAGATGAAACTGGGCTTTAAAATTTGTATTCTCGCGCCAAAACACTTTCCCAAGCATTGCTTTTGTCTATTCGCTCTGACATAAAAAATTAACGGAAGTGTAACAGGTAGTTTGCTTAAGAAACGTCGCATGTGTTTGCAGTTTATTGCAATAATCTGCCAGCAATAAAGACTGTAAAGGATAAAGTGACGAGCTGGTAGTGCGTAGTAATTTGGAAATAACGTGGAAGTGGTCTTGATCCAATTTGATGTAGTGTTCCGGTATTTTCCTGGACAGACTAAGACAGTGCCGCAGATAACATGTTGGGGGAACCTCGCAACCCGATAATCGGCGGCCCCATATAATTATTAGCGAAGTTAATCCTAGGTCCCTTATAGGGACCCAGAATGCTGCCAGAAGAATAGAAGCCAGTACGAAACTACCCACAGTATTTAGGCCCTACAGAATTTTGTTCGTATTGGGCCCCTAAAACCCACAACCTCCAGTGTAGCTGGGACAGCGGGAGCCTTATCTATACCACTGGAGTAAGGAAAATCACGGCATATTTCAGTCAAAATAGTGAAATTTCCGGCCACAGTTCGAACTCGGCACCTTCGTAATGTAAGTAAAGAGTACTATCAATTGCGCTAAATTGTCTGTTATTATTTCTTACACTCAAACCCCTCAATCGAGTAGCTAGTAAAAACATTTATTTTGCTCAAGTCTGGACTGATATTTGTTATGTAGAATGATAATCACAATGTGCTTCGCGACCAACAGCCAGGAATTGAGATATTACTATATTTTGAAGTCCTCGTGGGCGCCAAGGCATACAGCTGGCGATCCTGTCCTGTTCTAATCCTCGAAAGTTATTCGAACATTACAAGTGCATCATGCTGGTATATACGGCAAATGTCGTGTTTGATGTCAGACCAAAAACGCATCGACATGTACGTTTATTATAGATTAATACATTTTAATAATTATGCAGGACACAACCGTAAGGAAATGCTAATGGTTTCGTTTGTGGCAATGAATCTGCTTTGGCGGACTTCTGTCAAAAGTTGTACGATCGTTATGTTGACGTGTTGAAGTTCCAACCGCGAGAGATCCTTTCCGAAGTTTTACTGTCCAACCGTCGAAAGAACAGTGTTAAGTGCCTTACTCTAATTACATGGTAGATGGTCTCGAAAATGGTCCTTTACAATTTCCAACAGATGGGTACTAAGTGAATTTTCTACAAACCTTTTAATCACAATTACATCAAGTGGAAATTGCAAGTACAGAAAAGAGTGTTTTTGCATTGAGGTCACGCTCTAATGTTACTCAGAGCGAATACTGCATATCACTGTGGAATAAGAAACCAACTAGATGTCACTTAGTATTATATTTATTGGGGAGTACGTAATGGACACACAACCAGCCAAACGAATCCGACCGCCTACACAGCCACGGCACTACACCACACGCGGCAAAAATACCACTAAGTCGTCAGCTCCTAAGGATGGGCACAAGGTAGCCCGAAACATGTTGAGCAAATTATAAAGGAGAAATAAATATAATACTAAGAGACATCTAGTTGGTTTCTTATTCCATATTGAAATGCGATGCACGGTCAACCGCACATCAAACTACATATCACACTTTGAAACTGAGAAGACGACAAAAAAAAAAAAAAAAAGGGTAAAATTTATTATTGTTTTTCCTCTGTTACGGGAAATAAAAAAAATTCTAAGATTATACACATAAATATCCATACCACTGATTATATAAGGATTTCAATAT
>Ga0123355_10018527_pt1 | contig 11048 bp, 4 predicted proteins | sample TergutEmb28metaG_3_FD_89872 | JGI IMG/M metagenome (GOLD analysis project Ga0123355, IMG submission 89872) | Embiratermes neotenicus P1 segment gut microbial communities from Petit-Saut dam, French Guiana - Emb289 P1 | ecosystem: Host-associated > Arthropoda: Insects > Digestive system > Gut ...
TAGTTTTAAGCACTTTAATGCTGCACTCTATTTATAACTAAGATTCTCCCAACACTGTGTATATTATATTAGTATGTAAGTGACAATGTCTATATCCACAGGATTGTATCCTAATTTGGATTTGTAGAAAGCAAATAAATTACAATTACTTGTACATGCAGTTTTGTATGGTATGTTTTTCTTACACAATTGCAGGAAAAACACAGCACAAAAAACTGCATGTACAAATTGTCTTCCTGATGATGAACACATGATATTCGAAACATGCAGAAGACACGAAGAATTTAATTAAAAAATTAACTTAATAAAGTGTGTATTTTGTTGGTTTACATTACATAATTCTAACAGCACAGTTTACTTTATTATGTTACATAAATTGTGACCAACTGCAAGTGCACCTTGTTACTGCGTCATTTCACACAAATTGTAACCTACACAGTACCTCAGAAGAAAAGTCCCCTCATGCGTCGTCCCATTCCCTGTCGGTCATACAGAATGTTAAATTTGTTTACAAACTGATTGATATCATTGCAGCCTTTGGTGATGGTTCCCAAGTATGTCATGAGGCCCACATCATTGCATTGCTGTAAGCAGAACACTAAACTTTAAAATCTGACTTATTTTGTTTCACATTTTTTGTACATCTGTAGCTCCATCAGTGTTCTAGATCAGTATTTTGTAGCTTAATTTGGACATGGAACCCTTTCACACTCAAAGACAAAACCCCCCCAGTAAAATAGTTACACATAAAGCTAAAACACCAGACTACAAGTACAGACAATATACATAAATGTTAAAGGAAGACACACAATCAACATGCAGGATGAATCATGAGTTGTGGGTATAATCCCAGGATATTATTCTTAGGTCTCTGTGGTCAAAAATGTTCACATAAACATGTGAACTTTTTGAATGGTTATGGAGTTATAACCACTTGAAACTCAGAATAAAATTTACGGATTATTAATAATATATAAAATAAAATAACATACATATCAACTGGTAAATTTAACATCTAAGTTTAAATTTATAAAAGAAACTGCCTTCAGGTACATGCATGCAACAGACTGCTGGGGCCTTTAGATGAAGCTACTCTCTTTGGGGCTCATTCAACTGGTACCAGGACCAACACAGCTGAAGATTAAAAGTGAATCCTCACTTCCAAACATTGTGAAGGCAAGATATAACTGACTTCACGGACACAGTATTGCTTAAGATGCTAACAGTCATTTGACAATAATTATCTCCATCTGACAGTCAATAAAGCAGATTACACATTTGTACCTGATGACAGAAAGAGCCCGATAATGAAACATGTCCTTTAACCAACTGAGTAAACACAGAACTTACACTGTGTTCATCAGTGAGACAATCAATCTGTCCCCCTCAAAGGGGGACACATATTGACAGGGTGCAACATCTGAATGTTAAACCCAGAGTTCCAGGAATTAATCACTAATATTCAAATGGCTAAGCATCATGGGGACAGGACACAGTTGAAGAAGAATAAAAGACCAACTTAATGTCACTTGCTATTTTATTTCACTTCTTATGTGCTCTACATGTTTCAGACATTAATATATCCATCATCAGGAGCTTGCGACTATACTGTTGAATTACCACATTGGTCGTATTGTTCTTGGTTCGATGTGTGTTGGAGTTTCGGTGTGGTTGGTTTGGAGTGGTATCCGTGTTGCAGGCTGAAGCTTGTTGAGCAAATCAGAAGTGAAATAAAATAGCAAGTGACATCAAGTTGGTCTTTTATTCTTCAACTATCACAATGCTGCATGGTCCAATAAACATAAGATTCACAGGACACAGTCTTAATGAATGTTCAATCTTACAAAGTGATGACCTGTTGTTCTAAGAGTACATTCGTTCAATTTCTGTACCTCGATTCAAATCTTGAGCCTTCTTACTACCACCAAGGAACAGAATCCTTCTTGAGAAGCTAATAGTTGTTCAGCTAGTCTATAAAGTAGCCACCTTTTACAGAACATGTAAGTTCTTTACAATTTTCATTACAGGCGTTAACTCGTCCCTATCCTAAGCCAGAATAATTCAGTCCTTGACCTCCCATTCTACTTCTTTTAGATTCATTTTAGGTTTATCCTCCAGGTATGCCTAGGTCTTCCAATTTGTCTCTTTTCAATTTATTGCACTATTCCAGCATTTCCCAAGAGGGACCAAAAAATCCAAGAAAAACATCAGTCAGGCCAGCTGCTCTCCAAGCCATGTTTTAAGCCTGGAACTGCCTGAATATGCACCAACAAAGCGATTCACTTGATGGCAACATTTATCTGCAGTTCTTGGTCAAGAGGAATGATGAATTTCATGTAAACAAAATACATGAAACAACATGCCAAAAATACAGGCTGGGACCAAGATGATAAACAAACTTACATTGTAGAAGTCGGCGCGGAATCGAGAGCTTTGTAGCACAGGAAGTCGATGACTCAAACTGTATGCTTCTCGGAGGATCTCATGATTTTTGGGCAATTCACCAGCCTGAACAGCTCTCACATACTGCAAAACTAGCTTCACACGGCTGTGAAGCATCTTGATGGCTGAATGCTGCGCTGTGAGGTGCTCGGCAACTGGCAACATGGCAGGCGGTAGAGAGAGAATCAGAATCCACACGTAAGACTGCTAATAAAATGAAAAGGTGTTCCATGTGTGCGGGGCACACGACACATATAGGAATAATTTAGACTGTGGTGTGCACTCATAAGGCTTCGTTTGTCTGTAGTCCTCCTCGCAGTGACTACAAACAATGCTGTTATCTTGAATGTGATGAAACAATACCCAGTAAAAATTTACCAGCATTTGGGAAAATGTGCTGCCTCTATCTTCAGGATTGGGGACAGAAAAAAAGTGGGGGGAGGACTTCTAATTACATTAGTGCATTGGAATTTTGTCCCATACTGATGGCAGAACCATCCAATAAACACACTTGCCTCTTACAGCTCTAAACTAAGGCCACATTGGTAATGGTATCCTGCTCAATTAACATGTATGGTAAGTTTATAAATAAATCTTATTGTAGCACTGTGCATTTTCATAGAATCACTTCAATTTATCAACCAATGAATGCACATATAATTTCACATAAAACGCTTTAAAACACTCCGACATGTTTCGATCTTGTCAGATCATCATCAGGGAGCTTTGTTCCTTGCTAAAGTTATATTACAGTATTCACAACTCAATTTATATTTGCAAACGAGGTGTTGTGGCAGCATATCATTTTGTGTGGGAATGTGTTGTGGAGCAGTGGCTAGGTGTGCGTCGTACGACGCACACCTAGCCACTGCTCCACAACACAAATGATATGCTGCCACAACACCTCGTTTGCAAATACGAATTGAAATGTGAATATTGTAATATAATTTTAGCAAGGAACAAAGCTCCTTGATGATGATCTGACAAGATCGAAACGTGTCAGAGTGTTTTAAAGTGTTTTAAAAGTGTTTTATGTGAAATTATATGTGCATTCATTGGTTGATAAATTGAAGTAAGTTTATGAGTTGATAAGGTTCCTGTGCAGGTCTCAGGTCTTTACAGCGGCACAGCTGAGGATTCTGTTCTTGCAGGACACAATGCCAAATGACAGTCTCATCAAATGCTGATGTTGCAAGGGAACATGTGCCTTTATCTTCAGAAGTCAACTGGCAGAAATCTGATTATCCTGTGATGCATTACAACCCAGAAGAAATGAATCCTTAATGAAGGCTGTCAGTCAATAACTCACATTTAAAAAAAATGCCTTCACAATTCAGTATAATTATCAACACATTCTTGAAAAGGAACATGTTGTATCACTGCATTTCCATTTTGTCAGGGGCTAGAAACCAGCAGTCTGTATAGACTGAATGAACACAATGTTTCTTTATCAATCTTTTTTAAGGTATCTGCCACTTAAGGTGTTAACTTTGATCTGTTCCTTAGAAAACTGGTTCACAAACAGCAAACCAATGTATTAGACTTAACATTAACCAATACTCACCCAGAGAACTCTCCCCAGCCTCATTACTGGACATGCGGGCAACATGATCAACACCGATCCTTTCGGCTTCTTCAGTTGCAAGAGTGTAGTGCAGTTCCACAAACAGCATAGTGGCCTGCCCCACCACTAGGTCAATCACAGACTCGTACATCGTCACAGGCAGCTGACAACAACAGTATGATACAGTGCTTTGAATGACATTCTTCTACTTGCACTCATGTAACTAAGGCTGTAGCACTCTTCATAAGAATGTGCCAACTTGTAAGTTATACTATAACTATGAGTGAAATATTATTTTGCACATAGACGGGGTTTATAGAAACATTTGCTGAAGTTTATCCTGTCAATATAACCCGGCAGAATGCAAAATTATGAATACGAATCGGACATAACACAGGTAACAGGAATAACATGTGCCTTATGGGAAAATTAATTATGAAAGAATCTGTATTATGAAATATCATAGAACTGATGTCTCATGTTGCAATTACTATGTTGCACTCTTTCAAAGATGTTAATCACACAGCAGGTATTTCTCACTTGATTACATAAGAACACTAATGTTTGTCTACTGCATCACATAACATCACAACACACAAACTCTGTTACATGAATTGTTCCTTTTATTTCCTGCATAATGGTCATGATTGACAATCCTCAGACAGAACACTCTGAAATGTTAATAGAAATATAGAACATTATTACATATTACACAAATACCATTCAAATCATATCAGGATGCCACTAGTAACCACAATTCTAGTTCCACATGTATATAAAAGAAATGATATGAGTCTGTGCACTGTGAAGGCTGTTGCATGGATTACATCTAACAACTCACACTGTTAAAGATGAAGCAGTAAAATGGTATAATTTGTAGTGTATTATGTAAGATAGGAAATTGTACGAATACTGATGACAACTGACACAAGCCTGTGCATACTTCATGTAACCACATACAATCACCTATATCGTGCCGTACAGTAATGTCAGTGCTTGAATAATACAACTAAAGTAAATACATATTAAAAAAAAAAAAAAAAAAAATTCAGCCAGTGTGATTTGACACACAAAATATGAATTTTGCAGTCCTGTTATTTCCTGCATGTTCTGTATGTCGTTTTTGATCAAATTTTTCCCACAACTTAACTCAGCAGTTCAATTGTTGTTTCATTTCAGTAGTCATGCTATGCAATGTAAAATCAGATGTGAGAATCATCTTCCATGGTTACTTGGAGAAATTTGGAGGGAAGGGGTCACTGTCTGCCTAAGGGGAGGATTTCACAATTTTCCACACATTGAGAAAATAAATCTAGCCAAATGCCTCACTCCACAAACTGGAATCATAGGAAGCTAAAAGTCATCAACTGGACAAAAGACTCCCTGCTTCCGAAGGAACCCAAAATAAATCTAGCCAACTGCCTCACTCCAAAGACTGGAAATCATAGGAAGCTAAAAGTCATCAACTGGACAAAAGACTCCCTGCTTCTGAAGGTACCCAAAATTTCACTCATATTCACAAGAAAATTCAATGGTCTCTATCCTGAGCCAAATAAATCCAGCCCACAACTTGAGGTCCCATTTCTTTTAAATTTATTTTAAAGTTATCCTCCCACACAACATGAAACCCATACGAGGATCATGACCTCATAATCCAAATTTCAAACAGCCTAAGCATGACAGAGTGGTGCTTGTCACAGAAAATTATCCAATCCAATAATTTTTTACCTCTCTGTTTTAGTTTATTTACATATAAAGTGCCAATTACAGACCACTATGAAGTCAGAAATTACACAGTGTTTGTGATTAACCAGATGGAAGGGATATGACAGGATCCAGTCATATTCTTAAAAATTTTGATATGCATTATGTAACACCAAAGACTGAGATCTTTATCTGCCCACATTAATGATGTTGCATTTGTAATTTTGGTTTTTATGTACTTAAATGGCCAAAGGATGACCATGTAATGACTGGAATACATAGCCACATACTTCTACAATATAATAAAATTAACTGTGTCCATTCATTCCATTGGCATGTGCAGAATGTGACAATTCTTTGGCGTTCTCAGGAGCTTCTTCCATTCCTCTCTGTCATGTACTTTTTCCTCCCACCCTTCTCCACCAACTATTCTTCCATCCTCTCTCACCTCATCCTGCCATCTATTTCTTGGTCTACCTCTCAATCTTGTCTTTCCCAGATTCATATATAATACCCTTTTGGGAATCCTATTTTCTCCCATTCTCTGCACATGCCCAAACCAATGTAATCTACTTAAACTTATTGTCTCTATTATAGTAAGTTTTTAAACCCTTGCATAAATTTCTTTATTGGTTAATATCCTCCAATTTTCTTTTTCACTGTCATACACTGGGCCTAAAATTCTTCTATACACTTTCCTTTCAAAACTGTTCAATTGCTTTCTATCTCTTTAACTGTGTCAATGGTAATTAATAACAACTTTGTGGCCTATTTAAAGGTTAATGGCAATGCAGCATGAAGATGGCTGACCTGCTTAACATGATAAAAGTGCATCCAATGTGCATTTTCAGTTCGGTATGGAGAGAGGGATGGAGGCCCACAGTGTTTCAAGTTTCAGCATACACTGCAGTCATCATCTTCAGGGTGAAAGAGGTAAGACGAAGATGCAGTGCAATACTGAGGTGCACTGTGAGGGCTACATATCATAATACCCACTTCCATTCACCCCAAAGACCATTACTGTAATGTATGCTGAAATGTTGGAACAACTTCAATAAACCCCAACAGTCAAAATTACAAACATGAATGGAATCAAACACAGCATTAAGAAGCAGTTCCAACCAACATATTGGCTGTTGAGTCACAATGTATATGTGATGTAACTTACATCACTATGCCTGGCCTGTGGATTCAGTTTCAGAAGGACAGGGCTCTCATTGATCTCACAAATTTGTTTATGAATCTTGATATCTCCATCATTAGGAATGTCCCCTGTTGTGTACCACCCCAGGAAATCCATGTCACTGAACACCTGTTTGACTGAACAATGACCACATTTCTTTTATCTCTGTGCACTTCATAATAAAAAGAGTTAATTCAGTTAATAACTTGATTCTGTCAACACAAACATTTATTATTACTTACACTGCTCCTCTTTTGTGTTGTAATAATCTCTGTCTATGATTGTATCACCTCCAATAGAACTGAATAACAATTCAAATGAATTCATTATCTCAAGATTGCGCCCTTTCTGCTTCCCGATTAAAGCACCAATCACTAGAAAAAAAACAATTATATCTGTCAAATCAGCTTAATTGGAAAAATAAATACATACATGCACAAATACATGAGCGTGCACACACACACAGCTGTATCTGTCTGAACGTCAAATAGAAGGAGAATATTATCAAATGTGTCGAGTCTGGCTCTTCAAACAGACATACTTTCTGCACACTATGCATGGTACTTCAGTAGTTTGTATGACACATGTTCAACCATTACACTACATCCCATTCAAACGTTCTATATCAGTATACTAAATGTTAGTGCAGAAAAAAATGCAACATATATATATATTAAATGTTGTTGATGCACTGCCTCTGTACAGTGAGACACACTGGGAATGAACAGGTTCGCCTATTCACTTTAATAATATGCCGGTTCCACAACAAGATCTACTTTATAACAAACACTAATGAACTTAATTTAGATTGCCCTTTGCACAACAGAAAGCCACTGTTTGAATATTACTTGAGATAACAATAATTGTCAATTAACGGCCTTGTGTTATTCTCTGAACCTCTTGTCACTGTTTAGTACGTAGCACTGAATGGCGTCCCTGACTACACTGAATAACACTGTTGTATGCACCTTCACTTGTGTTTCATACCAGTCACTGTAAATATTGTACTTGATCACACTTGAAATGTTGTAGTTTCTTTACCTATAACACAGTAAGTTTATAACAGTGCCCTATGCAGTAACTATGGTAAATGGCTTGTCGCTGCCACGTGCAGCCCGAGCCCATACACGCCCATTGCAGACGTTGGATCCTTGTGAACAGACTAAGTCAAGCCCCGCTTTCTGAGCGCCTACCGCTTAAAACAAAGAAGACGCTGTGCCACCCACCATCAATCACAAGCCTGGCATGTAATATGTCACGTACTTACTTACTTACTCCATGGTGCAGAGTCCTTCTTGAGAAGCGAACTGGTTTGCAGCCAGTCAAGAAATTCCCCGCAGTTTATGGAACCCGATGGTTCATTACCGCACTCACAAGCCTCCGCCACCCGTCCCTATCCTGGGCCAGCCCAATCCAGTCCATATACCCACATCCCACCTCCTGGAAATCCATCCTAATATTATCCACCCATCTATGCCTAGGTCTCCCGAGTGGTCTCTTTCCCTCCGGTTTCCCCACCAAGACCCTATACACCCCCCTCTCCTCACCCATATGCGCCACATGCCCAGCCCACCTCATTCTTCTAGATTTTATCACCTGCACAATATTGGGTGACGAGTACAGATCATTTAGCTCCTTGTTATGCAATCTCCTCCATTCCCCCTTTACCTCGTCTCTCCAAGGTCCAAATATTCTCCTCAACACCATGTTCTCAAACACTCTCAGCTTCCTTTCCACCCTCAATGTCAGCGACCAAGTTTCATGCCCATACAAAACAACTGGCAAAATTACTACTGTGTAAAAAGGTAAAACAGCCCCGTTACAGGCCCAGAGGGGCCCAGGAAGTTAAGGTTCTCAGATTTCGTGACAACGGCACAGGATGGTGGTATGTTGTCAGCCTTACGCACCAGCCGCCTTTACCCCCAGAAAATACTCTTAGTACTCATTTCTGTTAGAGGCTGAGTCGACCCCAGGGCCATAGTGCTATCGGAAGGATTTTATGTCAATGAAAAATCCACTGACACCAGCTGGATTCAAACCAGCGACCTTCCAATTTGTAGCACAGCACCTTAACCACTGTGCTACTGCAGTCCCCTTACTACTGTGTAACTCACTGTATTCGTGATAGAGAATAGTAAGAGACCAGCTGAATGGTATGAGTACTGTAGCATTTCAAATAAATCTCACATTTCAATTGAAACAAGACGGACAGACCTCCAACAATGAGCTATTCATGCAATTCGCATGACTTCAATATTCAAAGCACACTGGTCACTTCATGTGCCACACGATTCGCAAGAACTCCGCATTTTATCCACACCCTGCATTTATGGATTTAATATAATTCTCAGAATAAATAGCAATTAGTTCTCCAAGTACCACTACCTGTTTGATCTATGTAAAAGAAACGCAACGTGTTTTTTTGTAGCACAGGAACTAAATTTGTATGTATAGGGTCACTCATATGCAATGAAGCCGAAGTATTTAGCCATCAATCACAAACAGTAGCACTGAATTTCTTGCGAATATTTATAAATTCCCAGATATTTCATGTTGAGTCCAGGTAGTAATCATTCACCCTCATTCACTGTAGGTGGCAGAATATGGCAGACTTAATTTCCTGAGTGTCCGTCACTGTCCTACAACAGCTGCATCATGTCGTACACATTGCAGGAGCATGTGTTTCTTGTGCGTACTACTGGGTCACCAGCTCATGCTGTGTAATGCGGATGGAATACAGGCAAACACTTTGCAGATGTAACATGCCAGCCAAGTCCACAATACAAAATTTCACACAAAAATTGGGGAAAGCATCTTCCTTTCTGGTTGAACATGTCGAACACCACTGGCAGATGCCTGAGGCCATTACAGCAGGCGTGTCTGCCAGAATGTAGCAGTCTACCAAACAATCTTTACAAAGACAGTCCCATGAATATGGCTACCTTTATCCGATATGCCAAATGCCTGCCAAGAAAGCCAAGTTTCACCCGTACGGACTGCCAGCAGTCCACCAACTGTTCAAACCAGATACACATAAACGAGTTTGTTTTGGCTGATGGTTCCAGCACATCCTTCACAATTCACCAGGGATACTTGATATCACATGGGACCGCGGTAGCACAGTGGTTAAGGTGTTGTGCTACAAATCAGAAGGCCACTGGTTCGATCCCAGCTGGTGTCAGTGGATTTTTCATTGATATAAAATCCTTCTGATCGCACTAGGGCCCTGGGGTCAACTCAGCCTCTAACAGAAATGAGTACTAGCAGTATTTCCTGGGGGTAAAGGCGGCCGGTGCGTAAGGCTGACAACCTACCACCACCCGGCGCCGTTGTTACGAAATCTGGGAACCTTAACTTCCTGGAACCCTCTGGGCCTGTAATGGGACTGCTTTACCTTTACCTTTTACTTGATATCACATTGTTTACAGATAAAGACTGGTTCCACCTGTCTTATCATGCGAATTCACAAAATTCTGAGAGCCTTATGTGATTCATAAAGAATCACTGACTCCAGAAAAAGTTGGAGTTTAGTGCACCGTATCTGGTCGAAGATACTGGTCACATGACTGGGCTCTGGTTCCTGCCAAGCCCGGCCTTCAAGGGTGAATACTAATGAATGAATGTATCTGGTCAAAGAACCATATATTCCATTTTCATTGAACTGTAGTTGATATGGAACTCCCACAAGGTTACTTCCAGCAAGATGTTGCAAGATGCCACATATAAAGAGAATCCAAGTTAATGATTTCCAGTTTCTTGGAGGACTGCATGATTTCCACTGCAATCACCTGACTTTAACCCCTCATTCCTTTATGTGGAGCTACCTTAAGTATCATGTGTTCCATAACAAAACATGCAAACTGACATATAAAAGAAAATACTGAAAATGAAATCAGGCAATTTGTAAGTTCGATACTCAGACATACTACCAACAACATGCAATGCCACATCCAGATGTGCATGGTGCACATTGGTGGTCACTTCCTGCCAACAAATTGATGTCAATTTGCTCAAGATGAAACAAGGTATGTCATCACTTTAATTATCAACCAACAAATGCACTTACATAAAATTTCACATTAAAACACTTAAAATCGCTCCGACATGTTTCGATCCTAAGATCATCCTCAGGGAGCTACGTTGTTCCTTGCTAAA
>Ga0123355_10018528_pt1 | contig 11048 bp, 4 predicted proteins | sample TergutEmb28metaG_3_FD_89872 | JGI IMG/M metagenome (GOLD analysis project Ga0123355, IMG submission 89872) | Embiratermes neotenicus P1 segment gut microbial communities from Petit-Saut dam, French Guiana - Emb289 P1 | ecosystem: Host-associated > Arthropoda: Insects > Digestive system > Gut ...
GTAGTCCGATCTGACACTAAACATTACAAACGAAAATCGACGTGTCTGAACTTGAGTCCTATCAGGACTTTTACATGACTGTTCAGTGTTTTTTAAGAAACAGCAAGTATAATCAAGTCTCACCATATCCAGCCACCGTATGAAGCATAGCAATATCTAACTTGGAATTTAAGCAGGCTGTATGTAGTAAATATTTTCTAATATATCAGATTATTTTTCCTTTTGGATACCAGATACAATTACATTTTAATCTGCTATTATTATTGACTACATTTATTATATCACAACTTCTGACTTACAATTCCTTCAGATTTTGGTACCTTTTTACAAGTGATAAAGTTCTACAAACTCATCTAGCCTTATTCCCTTAATTAAACCTATTACTTAAATTTATGATGGTGTAAAGAGAGTCTTGTATTTCTTATATAGAGGTAGTCTACAAATTTCAAATAACAATATGATTAGAATTGCATTTTTAACACAGGATTTTATTGTACAAATATGCCAAAATTATACTTTATTTTGGAAAAAAGGAGAGAAATTCAGCTTAGTAATGGAACGTTATAGTTTTGTTAAGACAATCCGCCAAAAATTAAATGTGACTCTAATATTATACTATTAATTTGTGTGGCGTAATGTGTTACTTAACGTGCATTGCCATATGCTCTATTCAAAAATCTATGAGAAATTGGGGTCACTGGCGTAGCTTGGCCAATATATGGCGCTCCTTTATGCTTTGCTAATATACTGCGGTCCTATATTCTTTTTCTGTGTAAATCCCCGGCGTCTGAATTTTATATGGCAACGTTTCGAAACACTCTGTTCCATCTTCAGAGGCAGGTAGGTACGGAGAACGACTAGGTTTCAGAAATGTTGGGGTATTTATAGGGAAAAGTTTGTCTTGGATAAAGCCTGAACTAATAGGAAAAATTGCGACAGGTCTATATTCGAGCAAAACCTTTTTCCGTAAATTCACTTCAAAATTTCTGTAACTTAGTCACGCTTCATACATACCGGCCTATGGAGATGTAACATCGCATATAAAACTCAGACGCCGGGGAATTACCCAGAAGAAACATTCAACATTCAGAAAACGGCGAAAGTTTGAAATCAAGTATATTGCGCCCTGTTGTCTTCTTCATAGTACATGTTTCGTTTCCATATTCTTGTCTTTCACTTGAAGCAGAAACATGAAGAAAGACAGCGTCTGTTGCATTATCTGCAACAGACAAATATTTAGTTTAACGACGTACAGATATACAGTGTAAGAAATGGACTTCTGTGACTGAAATTAAAAGTCTGCCATTCTTATTGTTCAGTAAAAAGACCTTTGTATTACGTAATGTGTGAACCTTCAGGTTGGGTAATTTTTTTACTGATCCGTGTAAGTGTGGTTGTCCTTGTGTACATGGTTATTCCGGATAATATTGAAATTCGATAGTTTACAATTTCTCATAATACACTAAACACACTGTCGTCATCAAGTAAGGAAAGCTCTGTTTATTGTGCTGTCAAATCCGTTCTGTGTTGGTGTGTGGTGTCCCCTTGAATTTGTAAATTGACGATATATCGTGGAACTGGATGCTGATATTTTATGTCTCTTTACATTAACTGTTGTTCGTTTTCTTTAGGTCCCTAGTTTGTCATAATTTTATTTCATTATTTCACTAAAAAGATGCTGTAAATATAATATGCTTGAAACTAACGTTTGTTGTTCAAGCCAGTACGGTCTGAAATTTATGTATTTGTTTTAGTATATTTCTTAAGGTCAAATTAATGTATTTGATATATTTAGTTCCTAATTCTCTTAAAGTAATGTTATGTTCGGTATACGGGTCTCCACCACCATTAAACATATCACCCACCCCTCTCCATTATGTAAGTTGTTTTAGATACTATTTAAGGACGTGTAGGAATTGAAAGAATTGACTTCCTTTAGTAAAACGTTAGTTGTAATGTTGGATGTGACGTAGTTTGGGAAAGTAAACCTGATTTTATTTTAAATAATGGTTAAAATAATTGTAGAAGGCGATAATATCTGGCAAAACTCTGGCGCATTTGTTGAGGCTGTGCGATACAATCCTGAAAGTCGCGGGTTTGAGTCCCGATTGTTACGTTGCAATTTTGTCATTTACATAATCCTTCCTACCGCGCTATGGTCCATCGATCGATACAGCCTCTAAAAAAATTGATTATTTCGAATATTTTCTTAAGTGAAGGGTGGAGGTGACGTTAGAGTTGGCCGTTGCGTAGGACTGACAAACCTACTATTTTGAAAGACCGATTGTCTTGAAATCTGGAAATGTTAAGCTCCTAGAACCCTATAGGCCTTAATAGGCCTGAACATGTATAGAATTCACTTTTCCTATCGGTTTTCATTATCCGCATTAATCAGTAGACTCATTTATGCTACAGGCAAACATTAATTTTGATCATGTGGCACCCAACTGAAAACACAATTATGCTGATTGCATGTGTAAATGAAAAGTTCATGTTTTGAGGAAAATCCCATTTGTAGTCTGTGAGAGGAATCACGTAGGAAACCATTTAACCTTCTACTCAAACGCATCATTTGAACAGCAGACTTGGCAGAAAAATTGAGGCTCAATGAAAAAGGTTGGTGTGCTCGAATTACATTCAATGAAATTTGCGACCACTCTGCAATTTGTGAGGCTCGGAGGAAGTTCCATTAAATTTCTTCATTTCGCCACGAACCAAATTTTGGAGTTATTTCTCATTAAGTAATCGGTTGTACGTAAAACTTGAAATTTCTTATGGTAGCCAGCAATAGCAAACCGCTGCATTATTCTTGCCGCAGCAGCAGTTTTGACACAACCGTCAGGTTAGCACTTCACACTAAGACAAATGCATTATAGTATGGAGAGATTGTATTGTGAAACTGGAAATTCACCTGGTGTTGTTCTTGAAACTTTTCAAGTATCGTAGATTTGTGAAGGAGATTTTTCGTCCAGGGATGTCAGCGTCGGTTTAAATGAATTACGTCTAAACCATGACAAATTGTCTCATGCCTATCGGTTACATTGTGCCACTTGGCGACGGATAGCTGCAGTTATACTATATCAAAGCGATAATTTCATTTTTCCATATATAGAATTATAAACAATCCGATCATTCTTTACTTATTCTCCTACTTGGTAAAAGTGTTAGGTACTTACATTCATCATGGTCACATTTGATACCGGAACAAACTTCCCCGCTGTCAGACGGAACTCGTTGTTAGCTGTAGCAATGATGAACATCAGACATCGTTGAAATGGGATAGGAGTTCCCACCCATTCGCAACCGAATACCGCGTCCTTGACACTCTCCCCCTGGAACATTTCAAGTTCTGTGCCATGTTTCTCCCCTTGTGGGAATTTTTCATTTGATCTATGATGTTTTCAAAGTATGTTGTTCTTCATATAGAACATTCAAGAATGCATATCAGATCAGAAATTCATGTATCTATTACGTTACCAAAAACAAGCAACATGCTACTTCTATTCGTTTTCCTGGCGAACAATTGCGGCTCAGAAACAGCCATCGTCGGGTAACTACAAATAATTACGGAATTACTTTCTTACTTCATATTGCAGAGTCCTTCTCGAGAAATTATCCTTCTTCAGCTAGTCAAATTCCCCACATTTTTTAACCCGAAATTTCATTACATCTTTTAAAAGAGCCCCCCAACTCTTCGTACCCTAAGCCAAATCAATCCGGTCTATGACTCTCAGGGAACATCGTGATTATTCATCTTAATATTATCGTCCCATCTACGCCTGTGTCTTCTATGTGGTTTCTTTCCATTATGTTTTCCTACTAAAACCGTATATGGACCTCTGTTTTCTCGTGATAACGTACTATTTGCCTCTCCTTTTCATTATTCTCAATTTGAACCCCCGAATAGTTTTTGTTGAAGAGGACAGATCAATAACATCTTCAATAAGCAATGTTTTCCACATCCATGTTACCTCGTACTTCTTAGTTCTATATGTTCTCCTGAACACCTCTTTCTCAAGAAATATAATTTACGTTTGTCCCTCACTGTAAGCTTCCAATAGTGACACTCATACAAAACAACAGACAAAATTATAGTTCTGTTTTTTTTTATCTTTATATTGTTTGGTAGCAATCTCGAAGACAAAATATTCCGCACCAAATGACTTCGATCCCTTTTTTGAATAGAATTTCATGTCTTTAACATTGTTCCCAAATATATAAGATCTTCCCCCTTTCACAGAAATATATTGAAACTTTATATTACATTTTCGTCCTCCATTCTTATATATTGCCATGAACATGTACTCAAGTTTATCAGCATTTACTACTAGTCCAATCTCTTTAGTGGCAACTACTAGAGCTTCAGTGCTTTTCTTTACGTTATGTAGTCTTTCGCCCAGTATATTATCATCGTCAGCATAAGCCAGAAGCTGATATATACCATTTAATTTATAGCCATCGCGATTTACCAAAACCCTTCTGATTTCATACTGTAAAGCAAAGTTTAAACAAGTGCTAAAAATAATCTCATTATTTAAAATTTCACTTAATAATAAACACGATATCAGACATATGATTTTCTACACGGACTCTTCTATAGCTTTCATTTATAAACATTTTTATTATCCTTAATAATTTCATGGTGATACTAAACACATTGAGAATATTACACAAGAACACCCTGCTGACTAAATCATATGCGTCTTTGAATTTTATAACAGTTGGTTTATTGCTTAATTTTTTACCATATTTTCGCTATTATTTGATGAATGCTGGATATATGATCAATACTTTACTTTTACATCGAAATACACATTAAAATTTCCTTAGGTTCTTCTATATTTGGAGTTAAAATTTACTGCAGGATATTGTAAAAAAATTTGTGGAGTAGTTCAAAAATGTGTTATGCCTCTATAATTACTACATCCTATATTATCAACATTCTTCAAAACAGGTAGGCTGATTAAATCTTTCCACCACTCAGGCAATTCACAAAACAAAAAACATGAAATATGAACTCTCTAAATGTTTAGGACGGATATCTCCAGCTTTACGTTGAATGATACATTGTAAATTTTTATCAAACATGTAAAATGTATTCATACATGAAGTCTAGACATAATTCTATACCTCGTAATATTTTGCCTATGTTGCATATCGATATAATTTACATTATATTAATTTATATATTTATAAACAATGTATCATTTAATGAAAAGAGGGAAATGTACATTCTACTGATTTACAGTGTTCACTTTTCTGTGTCCTTGTTTAGTGTCTTTACTTTCACTCGAACTTACAGTCGAAACTAGTCGTCAGGAAAAATTTTTAGGTGGCTTATTGTGTATGAGTGATAATTGAATAAATATAAATTTTTTATATTACTTGTTTTCTTGTACCATTGCATCCTCTACCTGTTTCTTGGTGCTTGGAACTTCGACGATTCTGTGCGTAGTGCCCGCCTATGTATTTTAATAAAGACCAGATATTTATTACTTTTGTGATATGAAGTTGCCACTCATGAAATTTTATATTATTTTTTTCACTCACTAAATACAAATATTTGAACCAGAATTTAACATCATTCGTTGTCAAAGTACGAATTAGAAATTTCAGAAATTTTAATGAAATTAAGGTTTTGAATTTGACTGACTTTCGCTTAACTTGCTTTGTGATTTCTTTATTTTTAACACAGCGCAGTACACAAAGAGTCTTATGATATGTCAGATTTTGTGTACCGTCATTTCATTTAGCGTCCCCTTTTATTGTGCAGGCAGACAGAGTGCTGTTGCTGCGGAATGTGACGGTTTCGGAAACTAACATCTGGTTATTTCAGGCAGTTTCGTGCTAACGCAAAACTACCCCCTTTGTGTGACTTCTTTGCGTCTGCAGTCTGTGTGAAATTAAAATTAAAACTTTATTTGTGAGGCCTGCACAGCTGTCAGATTTTGATCCAGCAAGTCGTAAGAATCCTGTGGATTAATATCATTATTACTGATATTTGAATTATTCAAAAAGACGTGTTAAAAATTATTTCTAGCGTATTAATTTGTGGAATCGAAATTAGAATCCCATTCTTGTCCAAATAATTTAATACTTTCGAATTTGAATTTATTAGGAATGGGGAATTATATACTTTATTCCGTGACGAACTGTTGGGAAATCTTAAAATGTTTCAAATGACGTTTATAATTTCTTGACAAAATTTCAGAACTTTTCGAAAAAGAAAGCTTGGTTAGACAAAAAATTGAAATGAATTTGTATATCGTGGTGGACTAGCACCTAGGATGTAGGTAAATACTTAAATTTCTATTTTCGATTTTCGTCAAATAAAATCTCCTGCAGACAAATAATGACTAATCGGGTGTGGTATAATTCCTTAATTTGTTGTTATGTTCATCCACATAATATTCTTTTTTTATCCAAGTCAAAAAGATCAATAATAATTCTTTTTGTCTTACGTATTGTGTCACCTGAGTTCCAAGCCAGCAGATCAGAAGCATGTCACTGGAGAATGCTAAATATAGCACCACACCTTGAGCCACATCTGCAAAATCTTCCCAGTTCTACAAAGAAGATTTTATTGTTTAAGTCGCACAAGACAACAACAGAATGTATTTACTAGCCTATTGAAAACGTCGGCTATTACACATAATAAAATTTACAATTTTATTTTGTGTGCACTTTTTTGTTTCCTGTCGTTTTTTTAGCGGTGGTATTTTCGCAAGCGAAATCCAACATATTCTAGTAGCCGGAGGGTTTGAAGCTGCTTTTCCCCTAGTTTCTGCGCATAACAAAAAATTTATCGTCAATTCGTGGTAAAACTCGTAAGTTATTTCCTTAAATCAAAGATACTTTCGAAGTGACTTCGTTCTGATTGCTGGCAATGTCATATATTTTCAAAGTATTGCGATATACTCGCCGAAGCTCTTTTGTTTGAAGGTTTTAATTGACTCTCGGATTCTTGACATTAGCCTGGTCTTCAAGGATACACCAAAAAGAAAAGCGACATTTCTTTAAATGTGTGTAAGTTTATGTCAGCAAATTTGGTGCTTTGCCAAACAGTAGTGCTTGCAGGTAGAGACTGGCCGTGTGAGCCGTAATATTGTTCGTATATGGTATTACGTTTTTTATGTGCCAGTTGTATGAAAATATTCCTGATATCAAATTTTCTCTTGATATTTAAGCATTGTTTAAGAAAAAGTGGCACGATAATTATTTTACATGTAACTTCAAAACTAATTCGAATCTGAATATTTTTGAAAAATTTACGTGTAAATGGTATGAATTTTGTGAACTCCACTTTGCATTCCTCTGAATGTTGATATATCCGCTTAAATACTGTCGTTCTTCGTCACTAGAAATGATTTCATTTTTGTATTGAGCGACGCTTCCGCTAACTCTTTACACTTATGTTTTGTTTCATGGATATATTTAACCGGGGTAGCAAAGACGGTACAGCCACACGCTACGAGGTAGTTGAACAGTTGTTGTGGTTTTGTTTTCCGGTGCATCCCGAGACCGGTGGCCACCCAGCCTTCTGTACAATATATACCGCTTCCCTTTCCCAGGCATAAGTCCGTTCGGGTGTGGCGTTGTCTCTTCTAGCACCGATTACGTTTAGTTTTATACCTGCACTGCCACAATATTGCCTGCAGAGACATATTACATTGTGAATTTTACTTTAACTTAATTGAGTTCCTAAAGAATATTCAATACTGACGAATCGTTTTAAGTGGTAGGATTGTGGTGCAGATACAGATGCAGGATTTCATTTCCCGAGTGCGTTATATGTATCTTAATTATCATTTACGCAAACGAATGCACCGTGTAGTATTCTCGTCTATGTCCAGTGTGCCAGTACTATATTTTCCGCATTATGCCATAAAGAGTAAGGCTTTCAGAAAAGAAATTGCAAAATATGTTTTTTTTTTTTAATTCTCTATTAGGTTATCTAGAGTATTTCGTAATACGTAGAATTGAAGGAGATATTATAAGTGAACACAAGTCTCCATATCATTTACCCGTTATTCATGTTAGATTTATTGAAAGTTAAATATTCACAATATATTTTCGAAAAGCATTCAAATATTAAATTGCATGAAATTCTTTTTATTTAGAGCAGAGTTGCTACATGGCGTGGCGAACGGGCAGACACGACAAACAAATAATTGTTTTCCGCATTTTTGCGAACACGCATAAAAATTTTATTTCTGCACTTCGCATTTTAAATGTCATCCCTCAATACAATATTCAGTAGTCATTCACCGTAGCTCAGAATTGAAATACTGTAGGGTGCGGTAGAAAAACCTAACGGTTTTTATGTCCCGTTATATTGGCAATCGTGTGGGGTGGGATAATGCAACCATTGTCAGGGACTAGCTGGTTTCATGCCATTTTTTTAGCCATGGAGTAGTGGACGGCGCAACATCGTGCTTTCGTTGTTGAAGCTTATTTCAAGAACGGCGACCCAGCAGTTACAACACAACGATTATTTCGCAGACACTTTAACATTCCTCTTCATGGCCGTGTTCCCTGTCGTAAGAGCTCCATCAGTGTCCTCTCCACAGCGAAAGATTGACTGCCTGGTGTGGGATCGCATCGCTTGGATTTTTTGGTCCTTGCTTCTTTGAAGACAACGAACGTGCAGCTGTTACTGTGACATCCGAGCGCTATGTGGCCATGCTAGGCACCTTCTGTGAACCAGAGTTACTTCGTCGTTGGATCGATACCTCATCAGTATATTTACAGCAAGATGGAGCAACAGCCCACACAGCAAGGGCATCAATGAGTGATCTGCGGGAAATGTTTCCACAACACGTCATTTCTCGTGGCGGCGTTGTTCCATGGCCGGCACGTTCGCCTGATCTCTCCGCCTGTCATTACTTTTTATGGGGGTATCTCAAAAGCAGAGATTTCATCTCTAAGCCTAGAACCATAAAGGAACTAAAGCAAAGCATAAAGGAAGAAATCGCGGCAATCCGACAGCAGATGACTCGTCGGGTGATGGAAAATCTTGCAGTAAGACTGAAGCAGTGTTTGAGAAATGGTGGGAGACATCTGAGTGATGTAATTTTCGGAACTTAAAATGGCATATACTGAGATTTCCAGTGAAAACAACTTTACATAAAAAGATGAAACCGCATTGTGCTATTTCATTTCGAAAACCGTCAGGTTTTTCTGCCGCACCCTGTATTGGCTGAATTTCTTGTTTGGATCATGAAGATTTTTTACATTATTCTCCGTCGCAAATGAACTTCTAAGAAATTCCCAACTAAAATTCTTCTTTTCAACAATTGTATTAACTTTCTATGTTCTTATGTTTGTCTACATAAAATGAAAATACATACTACAATTGGGCTTGCAGGGATGGTCGTCTATTTTTCTGAGGTCCGATCACTTAAATGTTTCTTTTCTCTATCCCAGTAGCCTACATGCAGTTCTACTGCTATGAACACTGGAAACACGAGACGTCGGATGGTATTTCTGTCACGCTCTCACTCCCCATTGTACCATTCACAACTATTGGCATCTCAGCAGTTATCCCGCTAATATTTAATGGCGTCTGGTATGAAAATTCCAGGAAGGGAAGGAGTATAATTAACGATCACAAATTTTCCACATTTTCCAGCATGTCCGCCACACCAAATGAATTTTTATCAGTTAAAAAGCAATATCAGACATCGTTTTTATTGTGAATTAAGACCATTCTGCATTTCGAAATTACGATCTCCGTAACCGCGCCTCCATTTCACAGTTTCAGGCTGACATATTTCTGTCCCCCGTGAAGCCTCTTATTCTGCAAATCTATTCATCAATCTTTGTAAACCTTCAACGTCAGGAGTAGTGAGTCTGTGAGAGTTAGTTATCTTAGGCAAACAGAATTAAGAATGTTAATGGCGGTGTGTCCAGTTCGAAATAACACACCAGATTGTTCAGATAATTGTTTATGAGATATTTTTTGAATTCTTACCAAGAAAGGTCGAGTCTTATCTAAATTTTCGTCTGCCAGTGCCTCCCGTCTTCTGCTCTACTTTATGTGCAGCATTGACTACTTACCAGTAAATTAATTTCCAATCACTGATTCAGGGTCTTCCTTTGTACCCCATAATAGTGAATTTTTCTGTGATATTTACAGTGATGTTTACTCTAGAATGAATATACAGCTTGTGATTCAGTTGAGAACAGGCAACAAAAATGGTACGGTATACAGACTTCCCTGAGCCTTATATGTGAATTTAACATCCAAGAAGACTATTTTTTAAACCCATTTATTTGTTGGCTATTTATTGTGTTGCTTGATCTTCTGTTTTTCTTACTTATTATATTATGTTTCTTTTTACTCAATAAGTATTGCTATCAAAAGGGGCAACTGAATAATAAGCACACCTGCTTGTATTGTGAGTTGTGGATTTGATGCAGAACAACTTAATTTGCTCTCACGCTTTCTGTGTTGTGTGTTTTCTTATGAAGAATTTGCAAATGAAGTTTATGAGAAATATTTAAAATTCGGTAGGAAATATAACCATTATATTTATATATATAATGTAAACGATCACATACCGATATGAAGATTAAAATTTTAGTGACACTAGGTTTATGGAGAATTAGAATAACCAGAATTTCCAACAGTTAGTTAGCTTGAAGGGGTGACGTTTGATGTTATAAAGCGAGTTAATTGTCAAAATAGTAGGAATTTTTTTTGATTTATTACAATTTCGAAACGAAAAAAGAACATTTTGTCAATGTAAAATTTTATTTTCGTTCGCGGTATGTTGAAACTCTCAATAACAAATGTATAAGACATAAAGCAATAGTGTTATACGTCTCTCATTTGACTGCATACTGGGAAACCAATACTGCTGTGTTGACTGAACAAATGATGCAAAATTTCTTTATGTTAAACGTGGCACGAGAGGTGTTACATATATATATATACAGGGTGATTCACGACTTTGGGACATAACTTCAGGAGGTGATTTCCTAGGTCTTTGTGATCAAAAAAGTTCATATAAACATGTGTCCGCTTTTGGACGGTTACGGAGTTA
>Ga0123355_10018530_pt1 | contig 11048 bp, 7 predicted proteins | sample TergutEmb28metaG_3_FD_89872 | JGI IMG/M metagenome (GOLD analysis project Ga0123355, IMG submission 89872) | Embiratermes neotenicus P1 segment gut microbial communities from Petit-Saut dam, French Guiana - Emb289 P1 | ecosystem: Host-associated > Arthropoda: Insects > Digestive system > Gut ...
CACAACATTTCTGTCTGCGGGTATTGCCACATCTATCAGCGTGCATGTTGTCTCTTTTTTGTTTTTAATTATTATATCTGGCCTATTTGCTGTAACTTCTCTGTCTGTGTGTACTGCTTGATTATTATTATTATTATTATTATTATTCGAAGACCTGTATTTTTAAATTTATAAACCACTTCGCTTTAGAAAATGATTTCGAAATATGTTTCTGGAAGTCACGAGAGGATACGGTGTTGCATTTTGTGTTACGCGACTGTTGGTTGATTTGCAGTGTAGATATTCATCAAGAATTTTAATTTTAAAACAATGGTGAACTGTTATTAACCTATTGCACTTTTATTATTCAGTTCGGTGATCTGTAATATGGAGGCATATAGAGAGTGAAAGTGCCGCACCTGTATTGGAGGCAATTTAATCTGTAAACAATCGCAATACGTGGATTCCTGAAAGTGCAAAATAGTTGAACTAAGGGCATATGTGACACCATAATTGGGAATTGTTTGTGTTATTTTCGAAGTTTATTTATGATCAATGCACCTGGGTTATTACGGTACCAATATTACGTTAGATGTCAATTGTCTGTGGAATACACACATGACGTTTTGGGTATTAAATCTACTCCTAAATGTAGGCGGTTGGTTGTCGGCGTAATGATAGATTTATTAGACCTACGTTTTATTTTTGGGTGGCACCGCTGTAGCACAGAGATTAAGATGCTGTGCTACAATTTGGAAGGTCGCTGGTTCGATCCCAGCTGGTGTCAGTAGATTTTTTCATTGACGTAAAATCCTTCCGATCCTACTATGGCTCTGGGGTCGACTCAGCCTGTACCAGGAATATTTCCTGGGGGTAAAGGTGGCCGGTACGTAAGGCTTACAATCTACCACCATCCTGTTCCGTTGTCGCAAAATCTGGGAACCTTAACTTCCTGGAACCCTCTGGGCCTGTCCAGGCCTATAGTGGGACTGCTTTACTTTTACCTTTACGTTTTAATTTTAGTTTCAGAGCCGATTGTCACAACTGAACCCAGGACATTTTGAATACTAGGGTTTTATCAGCGTCTTTTAAGAGTTATCGGAATAGAGGAGTAGAAGAGCTCTGTTAATTTCCTATGTTTAAAACATTATTAATGTAATTAACCATTGTCATACACTTATAAAATTGTTCTTCCGGTTTATGTTGTAAAGGTGTTCTTGCATTGACCTGGTCCTTTACTTAAGTACTTGTATCGAATGTTCAACAGATTAAATGTAAAGTAAAATTCTGCACGGGAAGGAATAGAAGTACATAAGGTGATCAATATGGAACTCTTACGAATTTCGTCTAAGTTTAACCAAGTGAGGAAAATTAGTTTGTTAGATCATTTTGTATGAATGTGAGGAATGAAAAATACGTAAAAATTAGAACCTTTACCTTCATCTTTCTTTCATATTTCCCAAAATACAGATCTTGCACAATAAACTGTATAAGCTATATATAAACTTTCAGTCGGCTACAGCTAATTGAGTTTTTCAAAACTCCAACAAAGTTGTAAAGCTTTGAAATTATGTGAACATTGCGAGTTTAAAATTTAAAGTTAAAAAGTTCGTATTATATCAGAACTGCTGCCATTCAGTATTGTGGTCTTATGAAGCAGCACGGTCGCATATCAATAATACCATTCATCGTTCAACCAACTACAACATAATTAATCACAAAGAAATGAATTGCTCTCTGAATATGGGTTTGGTCTCAGATCTTCTGAGTAACCAATCCTTGATTGGAGAACAAAATTGTCATAACCTATCACCATTAATCACCAGAGTAATTAGCCATACGGTCGTTAAAGCAGAATAATTAATCCCTGATCATTATAAATTATACAGGGTTGGGACCGTCACCTTATGCGGTGCAAAACAGGTAACAGCTGAGGGGCAGGTTCAGTGAGAGAGTGAATTGTTAGTACGTATCGACAGTTTTGTACCGGGACAGTTCGGCAACGCATCCATCAACTCATTGTGACGGATAATCTAAACGATATTTCAGGACAGTACCTACGTTAAAACAGGCTTGGAACATGGCAGACAGTGGGACGATTCTATGAAATAAATGTCAGGGCTATGTGACGTACCGCTGAGGGTGAAACTGTACCACATTGCTTTTTTTATTTCGGAATGTGCGTGTAACAGTGATACACAGGATGTTAAACAAAACTTGCGCAGGTTACCAGCCTCGTCAGACGTTAAACATGGCACAAACCGACATTTCGATGATCATCTTCATTTTCGTCGTCAGCGAACTGACGACCTTGGCGGAGGCGGTTCTCGCAACGTTGCCATACTCGTCATTCAGCCACCTGAAACAGCTGCTAGTCCGAGGAAGTGTTACTGAATTCCGTCAGCGTGAAACTTCATATTATGTGACACACTAAATGGGTCTCCCTACGAGTAAATGGTTATTAGTCCGACACCTTGACGTTAAATAAGAGTTTGATATTGGCGTTTTGGACCAGTAACTGATTACATTGAATAGGGTTATTAGGAGAAACTAATGGATGAATTAATAATCAAGAAGCTTCTCGAATTTTATGAAAACGTTCTTTTGTGATGCAGATGAACTAGCCTGTATTCGAGCACTCTATCTTAATTTCTTCAAGGAAATGATTTGCATGTCAATTAGAGATTGCAAAAATGTGTTACGAACACATGAGGTGTATAAAACATCGAATAATACGCGTAAAAATACCGATCCAACTAAGGAAGACTAAATTTCTCATTTACAAAATACACGGAATAAAAAACATTAAAAGAATGACTGTAGATCAGAATAGGAATCACAAATTTAATGACACACTTGAAAGATTCAGTAGACTGCACAAGATGGAATGAGAACATCAGATATGATAATCCACCACTGTAAGATTCCACACACCTCGTACAATTTATTTATTTAATGGAAGATAAACACGCAGCCAGAACAGATATATAGTACAACTGAGTTAAAACATCTTTATTGTTGCACCGTGCATTTCGTCGAGTCACTTTAATTAGCACACCAACTAATGCACTTACAAAAATTTCATATTAAAACACTTAAAATCGCTCCAACATGTTTCGATCCTAAGCTCCCTGAATATGATCTTAGGATCGAAACATGTTGGAGCGATTATAAGTGTTTTAATATGAAATTTTATGTAAGTGCATTAGTTGATGTGCTAATTAAAGTGAGTTAAAACAGTTTTAACAGAGAGAAAAAATTAACACACAACAATAGATACATAAAAATGAAACTTCAGAATGTAAAAATTATAAATTATGAGGTCTTACGTTTCCAGCGTATAAGGTATTGTGCGCTTTTGAACCCTTACAGGCTCTTTGAACAGGAACATTGATGATGACATGTGTATAGGGTCGAAACACGTGGCTTAGAAGTGAATACGAGTTTTCTTTACAGTGATCTTGAGTCTGTGTTGAATGAGAGACCGTAATGTTTGTGACAAACGGGGGGTTTCAGTGTACCAACTTCCTAAATTGTGACTGATGTAAGAAGGGGCTAGTAATACGTGGTAATGCATTATCAGTTGAAATATGTCACTTAAATTGTGGGACTGTGTAATTAAATGGCAACAGACAGATTATTATGCTAATTGACAATTGTCATAAGTTTCGATCTGAAAAAACTAGAGCTTTTATTTAAATATTTATATAAAGTCTTGTACGGGCTGTGGACCGGAATAGCTCAGTCGGTATAGCGACTCGGCGGTGCGGGGCTCGAATGCCGGTGGCGGCGATATCTTCCACCCTTCCAGATCGGCACTGTGGCCCACCCAGCCTCCTGTACAGTGGGTGCCGGGTATTTCCCGGGGGTAAAGCGGCCGAGGCGTGGCGTTGAGCGCCCACCGCATCTAGCGCCGAGGTTGAAGAAAAAGTAGAGCTATACCTCTACTAAACCTCTGGGCTTTCTTGGCCTGTTACAGAGTGAAAGTTACCTTTATTTTTACTCTACAGGCTTGTCCTCCTTAAGTAACGGTGTCTATTGACTGTATTTATTTTCTACAGTAACACGTTTCTACGTAACACACGACGCACACCCATAGTCAGGCACATTCTCAACAACGTACTCTTCCACAACACGACATGCTGCCACAGCACCCTATTAATATAAGGGAATTAATTAGTGAGTGCTTTGGAATGTGACTTTAGCAAGGAACAACGTAGTTCCCTTAAGATGATCTTAGAATGGAAACATGTTGGAGCGATTTTAAATGTTTTAACGTGAAATTTTATGTAAGTGCCTTAGTTGGTTGATAATTAAAGTGATTCTACGAAATGCACGGTGCAACAATAAAGAGGGTTACTCTATTGTTTAGACCAACAATTGCAGAATATATTAACAATAATATCTGTATCGTAAAATACTTTATGATACAGACATTGTTAATATATTGTGCATTTGTTGGTCTAAGTTATAAATTATACAAAATGCACGGTACATATATCAATATACTGGTTATTATTTCAAACAATAACTTCATAATTAATACCACATGTAAATAAACAACCTCTTTAACCAATAAGTTAGCCGAAACATGTAGTGGTTAAAACATGACAATTGATTATTAATTGGCGGACAGAGTGTTTACGATGAGTTTGTAGAATGCTGCCTGAAATGTCTTTCTTAAGATCTTGGAACATTGGAATTTTCATATTAGAAATTTTTACAATATCTTCAGAACAAGAACGCTATATCCTACTTGACTTATAACTTACGCATTCCGACACAAACAAACACACACACACACACATTCACACACACACACACACTGACTCACACACACTCACACTCACACACTCACTCACACACTCACACACACGCTCACGCACACTCACACACACACACTCACACACTCACACATACACACTCACACACACACACTAACACACACACACTCACACACACACACTCACACACACTCACACACAAAAACACACGCACATACTCAAACACACACACACACAAGCCTTTTGTGCTTGTCCACCGGACTGCAATATATTGTAATTCTGAGTGAGTGATCTATCATATTGGTTTGCCACTGTTGTATCAATTAAACCTTGCAATTTGAGTAGTTGTCTTTTCTCCTTAATTTTTCTAACACATATTCTCAGTGCGTGCAGTAAGCAGAAAGCTTAATATTTGAATGAAGACATCACGAAGTGCTTGGATACTTATTGTAATACTAATTTGTACGTCAGCACAACTGTTTTTATTACACAAGGTAATATGTAGGCTACACATTACCTTGTGTAATAAAACATTTTTGCTGACGTACAAATTAGTATTACAATAAGAAGTCTTAATGTTCGTGCAGCATCGTAGAAGGACATTTGTCGTGACGTGGCTTGAGGGGTTGAGTATAAAACTGCCTGTTCTTCTTTATCACATCCCTTGCCGAGACAGTTTGAAAGGAAAAAGAGGCTCGAGTCAAGATGGCAAGTTTACACTCCAAAAATTGAATCCTGTCCAGCCTTTAAGTCGCAACGTTTGAGATAGGCAGGCCCTGTCCCTTAATCGTGATTATTTCCTTTGGCTTTGTTGAGTGCTTCTTTTATGGTATTCCTGTAGGAGCTATATTTTGTCAAACTATCTTTCAGATCATTTTTATGAACCCTAAACACACACATCATACCATAACACATAAGTTATAATTGATAATATTTACTAATAATAGCTAACATAGAATTTCTATCTGTGCATGGCCACTCGCCGTACTTTTCTCTGTTTCTAAGCAAGCACTTGATCCTACTCAGATGAGGAGAGACACGTCTAGTCCGTAACTTGTAGAAAGTCGAGTCATTGAGTCATTGTCAAGCAGCGGAAAAGAGGCGCAGACGTCCTTCTTAAGAACCAACATCAAAACTTGCTGGATATATAGGTATATAACTTCTTGGTTCCTCTTATATGTTTCGACGGCCACCTGCTGTCTTCAGAGAGTATGCACACCAATGTATTTAAAACGTAATTAAATATGATAACATTTCAGTAGTGGCGTTCATTTACCATAACAATTTTCGCATATGTGCTCAATTGATCTATAAAGAGTGTAGTAATGTATGAGTAGTTAAAATTCTTATATGCTTTTTACCAAATTTGTAAGATTAACCATCTAATTCCCACACACATAGGCCTCCATATTAAAGCGAATTACAACATGTCAAGCATATAAGAATTTAACTATGCACACATTACTGTGCTTTGTTTAACTTCCAGTGAATATACAGGCTGAACATAAACTCTTTCCCTGATTACAAACAAGTGTTTACCTGGACATGTTGCAACTTTACGTTGCACCTCAGTTAGAAGAGTTTCAGCAGTTGATAATTTTCCAACAAGATGGTGCACCTCGACACTGGGATTCACATTTTCGTCGGTTTTTGGATGCAGCATTTCTAAACAGGTGGATTGGGAGAGATGGTCCGACACCCTGGCCACCACGATCGCCGGTACCACCCCCCTTGATTTATTTTTATGGAGGTATGCTAAGGACAAAGTGTTTTCGACACCAGTTCCAGATATTACAAATTTGAAAGCAAGAATAACAGACGCTTTTGCTGCAATGACTGAAGACATGTTGGAGAACACGTGGAGAGAAATTGATTATCGATTAGACGTTCTCCGTGCAACAAAAGGAGCACATGTTGAAGTGTACTAATTTGTTGTAAAAAAACTTTTTGAGTTACATTTAAAAAAATATATGTTTTTATTCCACGCACATTAGTTTTTTTGTAATAAACGTTTGTAATCAGGGAAAGACTTTATGCTCACCCTGTAGTTGTGGAAATTGACATAATACAGTGGAATAGCACTATTATATTTTATCATATTTTATTATGTTTTAAACATATTGGTATGTGTACTCCCAACTGACGGCGGGTGGCCGCCGAAACATGTAGCAGAAATTAAAAAAAAATTATCTTTATGTATCCTGTAAGTGCAGATGTTGTTTTTGAAAAGGTAGTGCAATGTCATTGCAAGGAATGAATGTTATATAGGAGATACAGACTAACCATTTACATGTCCTTCGTACTTCAGGCTCAGATATAGCACAGACAAGTTATATACGTGAATGTAAATGTCCGCATTGTAGCTGGATCTATCGCCAATTTCGCTGCCAAGAGATCTCAACACTCCCTCCCTACTAGCAAGAGAAACCTTACTTTTGTGCCAAACACTTCAAGAAAGAGATTAATTGGTCTAGAGTGCCAAGTGGGAGAAATGGCACAGTACTAAGAAAATGCATAGTGGGGAATTGCGTCATTTCAAAACAAAACAGAGCATGAGACAGGAAGCGAAATTACAGTACAACAATATTGACTTGGCACTTTGTGGTTGGTGATTTCAGAGATGTGGCGGGCGAACTGTTGGCATATCTGTTTCAAACTTAATGGATTATCGCAATTACGGGCGGCAATAGGATGAGTTTCGAACATCTGTCTCGTATTCTGTAATCTGAGGAATACACTGCTTTAATACATTTCTTCTTTACAGACGTCGAAGATTTAAATATCATAGAATTCGTGTTATAACCTTTGGAAGTTTGGCGCCAAGAATTTTGAGAGATTAGTTAAGGATGCAGATAGTTTTGAGATGCAATTAAGTTTTAAAATAGCTAATAAATAATGAAGTGCATCTCATATTTTCTGTTGCTGCATTACGTTCAAATTAAATTTTAAAGTTAATATTCTTTCCGTAATTTTAGTACAGCGTAACAATAATTTTCTACAACACACATTTTCATAAAGCAAGGCTGCGCTCATAACAAACATATTGCGAATCCCACATCGTCCGTCCATGTGCTCTGTAGCATGCCTTCTGTAGTCATTAGGGCACGCCGGGCTGCTTTATAAGCGCGGATTTCAGTTGTTTCGGTGGCACAATCCCAAGGCTTCTGATAGTTGTTCCATTATTTTCACAAATCAGATTTTGTGTTTCCACGCACATCCTTTTTGTTACGAGAATTTCATTTCAGCACAGTTCGCAGTAACTGCTGAAAGTTCTAACACCAAATTGTTTCCTCTGTATACTTGCGGCCATTTCCAGTTTTGAAATCTACTTCCATTTAGGAGACGCATTAAGGAGCAAAGACAAATTGCTTCTCGTCTCTCCTGACGCTGTATTTTTAAGCTGATTAATTTAACAACGCTGGCAGTTGCTAAGGCGATATTGCGTTGGTGTGTAAACGAAGAAGGAGAACTGGTGAAGTGATACGCGGGAAACCAGTGTAATCGGAGGACAGTGCACAGTGTCACTTTATTGGCGACAAGTACCACATGGACTGTCCTGATCTTGACATGCCGTGGTTAACCGCATGATCCCTGACCTGCCTGTGTAATGACTTTACTTTTCACAAGTAATCTCGTCATTCTGCTTTGGAGAAAGTTCGGGAGAAAGGTCATAATGTCGTAATTTATTTGTTTAATTTTTGTTAAATATTGGCAACGGAAACACTATATATACTGGTATATAGACTATTTTGTCTGTAATAGGAAACACAGCCTCCTGGTATAATTTCAGTGTCAAATCTTCGGAAATTTAATAGGTAAATGCAACAAATGCACAAACATTAAAATTACCAAATTAATTATCAATTAGATTATATTTTTAATCTGTGTTTTATATACACCTGTTCCATGTAAGGATCCCTGAGGATGTTCTGAAGAAGATCGAAGCATGTCGGAGTGTTAGAGCATTGTATGTGAAAGTGCACATTTCAATAATTGTTCACTTTTTGGCATTACCTGTTAAATTGTTCATGAATTCACGGAAATGAATACTATTAATATTGCTTTCGAAATGTCAGTCGTATTTTTATACCTTGGAACTGTATAGTTATTAATGTTGCCTGCAGGAAAGCTTGACAGTCGTCAACTTTTATGCGTTAAATGAATTGATAGGACTCGTTTGTATGTCTAACAATTGCATGGATAATACTGTTTCTAATGTCTTATGTTTTGCAATTTAGTAGAATGCAGAATATAGGATTCAATGACATTTCGCTCAGAAATACTCGGTTAGTTCGATATCACCGTAGACTTTCTTATTTATTGTAGGTTAAATTCATCGTTTTTGTAACTCTAACGTTTCAGGTATACGTGACACTGCAAATGTATGTATTTATCTTTTATGTTACTTTTGAAAATTATCAACCATTTAAGTCAGTCCATTAATACTCCATGAGAAGATTTCCAGTGTTTTACTCTTAATACCTTATTTATTCGTAGATAATTTTGTTTAATAAGGTCATACATCTTGCATCTTACTGAATCTGAATATGAAACTACATTTTTAACCTGCTCCCACCTAAGGTTAGCATCTATGCCACCGCCCGCATAGGCCGATACTTTATCCCGGCACCCATTTCCCTCCATCGCAGTCAGTTTCTTACCCCTTTCTGGGGGGGGGGGGAGGAAGAATTGCAAATATTTTTGTGCTCCAGGTAAATATATGTGACATGTAAACTTACAGCTCCAAAACTAAATCTATACGAACATACTGCCGTACCAGCGACACTGCAAGAATAAAAAGTCCATACGCCTGTAAGCTGAGAGGGTGAAACACTTTTCTGAAGTTCTGTAATATGGGTATATTACTTTACCAATATAAGGAGATTGAAACAAAATTAATATCGTAGAACGAAATAAATTTATTTATTAGAATACAGCTTAAAAGGAAATTACACTGTTGAGCAACGAAATTTGCCCCAAAGTGAAACTGGGTGACTTGAATATATTTTTTTGCACTTATTACAGAACTGAAATCCATTTTGCGATATCACTTAAACGTTCCTAGGAACTGGAAAATTTAGAGTAGAAAGCTGGTTTATAAAAACGGCCAGGCAGACAACTTCTTCTTCTTCTTCTTCTTCAATTGGCACTGCAACTCACTGTGGGCTTTGACCTGTCGCAAAATGTTCCTCCATTTTTTCCTATCTGCCACCAACTCTCTCCACCTTCTCACATCTAGCACTAGAAGATCTCTTTCTACTTCCTCTTTCCATCTTTTCCTGGGTCTTCCCCTTCTTCTCGTCCCTTCCAGTTCTTGAGTGAAGATCTTTTTGGACATCCTATCCTTCTCCATTCTCTCCAGGTGACCTAACCAGCTTATCCTTTGCCCTTTTATCCATTTTACTATAGTTTCTCCTTTTCTCATCTCTTCTAGTTCTCGATTCGTCCCACTTTTTCATTCCCCATTTTCATATTTAGGACCATATATTCTTCTAAATATTTTCCTTTCAAAAATTAGCAGAACTTGTTCTTCTTTCTTCGTCAACGTCCATGCTTCCGCTCCATACGACACTGACGGTCTTATTGGTGTCTTATATAATATAATTTTAGTAGCTCTGGGTAAAAGTCGACTCCTGAAGAGACTTATAGCGGCAAAATAAGTTCTATTCAGGCAGACAACCCAAAACAAAAAGCTTATTCATCCCTCATTGTTATGGCACCTTCAGGGTTTTAGGGAGGAGAAAACAGCATGTAGTACCGAACGTTTCAAAGAGTGTTGTCAGTGTAATTAACTTTGTTCTTTCGTGAATGTCGGTGTTTCGCGGTAGTAAGTGTCTCTGCCTTCACGTATCGCACGTTCTGTTGTGAGAATTTGTTGTCGCTTTGATCAGTTAGATTGAGAACCAAAGTGTGACTGTGTTAATTTACATGTAGTTAATTTTAATATTAAAAAAATAACGTAATTGTACTTTGCTGAGTTGTTGTATTCGCCGTGTCTCGTAAATGTGTTAATTTCGCAGAACTTATTTTCTTACGTCTGTGGTAAATTTACCCCAAAGTCCAAGACAAAAATCCATTACCCCTGTTGTGAAGAAGGCCTGTGAATTATATTTTGGCTAGTTGAAGAATGAAAGACCAACTTGATGTCACTATTTTATTTCTCTTCTTATGTGCTCAACATGTTTCGGACCTTAATATATCCATCATCAGGAGCTTGCGACTATTCTGTTGAATTACCACATTGGTTGTATTGTTCTTGGTTCGACGTGTGTTGGAGATTCAGTG
>Ga0123355_10018531_pt1 | contig 11047 bp, 7 predicted proteins | sample TergutEmb28metaG_3_FD_89872 | JGI IMG/M metagenome (GOLD analysis project Ga0123355, IMG submission 89872) | Embiratermes neotenicus P1 segment gut microbial communities from Petit-Saut dam, French Guiana - Emb289 P1 | ecosystem: Host-associated > Arthropoda: Insects > Digestive system > Gut ...
CAAAACCTCGGTGCAAAAAACCATATGCTGTAACTCAACATCAAATACTCCTGATGATGGGCGTATGTACCCGAAACACGTCGAGCTAAGAATACATCAATAAAATTACCTAGTTGGATCAAGTTGGCATTTCACTTTATTAAACGTAGTGTAGTCAGTGCACCTGTTCATAAATAAGTGACTTATAACTGTAGCTCGCGCAGGGCCTGCTTATTCTTTGTTAGTTAGGGTCTGTAATGACCGATAATCTGAATAAATATTTACTTTTAAATACATTATTTACTCACTCTCTCAATAAAAACACAGGCTGCTGAGAAAGAAATAGAGTCCGGGTTGCTCACGTGTTCATATCCAGAATTAACCTTTGAATAAAAGTTTTGGTAGGATTACCTTCATAGGGTATCTGTAACATAGGGGAGCTGCATACATACACAACAAAACAGCAAGGAAGAAGGCTGAGATCCTATTTCAGGATCCCAAATAAACTGTTTAATTATAAATATTTCAAAACCAAATATTGTGGGGAAAAAATGTACGTGTGTAACGCATGAAGATACACCTATATACGAACCTCATAGGCCAAGTGAATTTCATACAAGTATTTATTAATTAAACGCTTCCCCCTCCCCTTCCGCCTCACGGGCAGCAGTTCAATACGCCATATCTTGAGGTCAGTTGTTTCGGCAACAGAAATAAACTCCTTATTCTGCATGAAGTTTGATCGTCTGAGGTGCATATACATTTGAATTTGAGGGGCCTCAGTAACAAAAGCATGTTGCGTGTTATGAATTCTGCTGATTCATCTCCCAAGCCCTAATCTTTTTGAAATAACGTCTGCAGTACACAGTGATGTACGGCAAGGTAGGAGTTGCCGATAGGACTATAATTTATCCTGCTACCAAAACCATTCAGTGTCTGACCAACACACGCATTCTCCACAGACGTATCGCTCACGGCCAGACTGCAACACACCGTCGGCTGAGAACCTTGTTCTGTACCTTGCATGTTTTGATCATGGTGTTTCCTCACACCGGACCGGGTATGGATGGATTGATGGATATGTGAGTAGATGGGTGATGCGTCAATGAGTTGTTGGATGAATGCCTCACGAGCGAGTAAATACGAGTATGTGGAACGATGGATGGGTGGAACGATGGATGGGTGGAACGATGGATGGGTGGACCGATGGATGGGTGGAACGATGGATGGGTGGACCGATGGATGGGTGGAACGATGGATGGGTGGACCGATGGATGGGTAGAACGGTGGATGTGTGGACCGATGGATGGGTGGAACGATGGATGGGTGGACCGATGGATGTGTGACTGAGTGGGTGGGTATAACCTTGGATGGAGGTATGAATGAATGGACGGATACGTGGCTCGATAGACGGCTCTGACGAGCGCGTGGTAATGTGAGTACACCAGCGGAAAAGTTCGGGTGGATTAATGAGTGGAAGCTTCATTGCAGAAAGGTAGGTACAAACTGGAACGACTGCTTAATTGGCTGATTCGTAAATATCTGTTACAGATAGTAAGCATCGACAGAGATGAGTCACTAGAAGATTATCTGAATTTTCCCCTACAATGGCCGAAGAAAACCTCGATTCGCCTCGTCGGTCCCAGGGCCAAATCTCGTACTTACCAGTTCTAAAGTGTCGCAGGACACCCAAAACAGCTCAAAGAACCCACTACACTAACAAAGCCACTTTCTTATATTGTGCTAGATTGTTCTTTGCGGTCACGAACATTATAGTTTCATTAATGTTATTGATCATGTGGCGGATACTAATCCAATTGCAGTCTGGTAGGTTATAAAGATATCTTTCTCTCTCTCTCTCTCACACACACACACACACATAAATGTAATTATCCGTATCTCTCAGGGCAAAATAATTTACCTCGAAATGCAAATATGAAAAACACACAATAAATCAACACAAATTAATTCTTCACTTTAAAGAAATGCATAACATTAACAATTTACACTTGAGCTGAATATAACCTTTGGTTCACAGTAGAGACAATAACCAATATTAATGTCATCTAACAAGTCAGTAGAGAAACGCTATACCAAATTTAACGGACAGCCCATTCTCCATCGTCAGAGACGAAACAACCATGCCACAATATGCCAATTTTTATGAAAACAGGAAACTATTCTAAGCACGCGATTTCCCAGTACCGAATTTTGTCACAAATTTACTAAATTACGAACTTTTAACAAACTGTCTTGTGTTCTTCTGTTTCCTTGGTAATAAATGTTGATACTTTTTAATGGTTTTGGAAAGCAAAATGATACTTTTACTGAAGAACAAAGACTATATTTTCTTGGAAATAAAGTGCTAAAGAAAATATTTCAAAATACGAAGAAAAAGTAATCGGGCAATGCATAATATAGTAAAAAAGAAAGCTGAGCAGTTTAAAAAGGTGCCAAAGAAAGTTCATTGCACTTTCTGGGGTTCATATTTGCCCATCGCATAGCATTGCAGAGAGAAGGCACGGTTCAGAAACTAGATTTGTTTCCGCTCTCATGTAAGAATGTGGGGAGGCACAAACGCAGTTATGTCTGTTAGAGAGACTTAACTTAAGTCTCTGAATTGTCTCGGTTTCTTTCAATGGAAAAAAGGAAACTCAACATCCTCCATTCGACCATTCCAGTAATGTCCGCCAATACCTGAATATTGCATTCACAGTAGATACTTGTAATTGCTGGATGGAAGATGTGACACGGATTGTCAAGACCTATGTGCTAACTGTTTTTATCAGTTCCTCCATTACCGAGGTCTCCTGCAGCAGTGCGCAGTTTACAGAAGAAGAGGGACAGAGATTTTCAAACGAATTAAAAACTTTTAACCACATTTACCATATTTTATACAGTCTACCCGGCTCTAAGGAGCAGCTAGCAGGACATATACAAGAGCAGAGAGCCATTCCACTGACCCAGCATCCAGGCAGGAACACATCTGCACTTTAACGTCAGCCGACCCTCGGAACAGCTCTCAGTAACGTCATACCGGGAGAAAATTAAACAGCCGAGGAGAGGGAGTGTAACTGCTAGTATAACCTTCAGAGTAGCGCAGAGCGGTAGAGAAGCAATTTCAAAATATTCAAAAAAATTCAATGGAAGAATGGTGCATGGAGATAAACAGATATATTATGTAGATATTTTAATGAGTAAAGTGAATGTCGTTCTACAAGTTGTGACACACCCATATCGTAGTTAAATATAAGTTCTTCCTTTTTACTCAAATTTGTGACTAGCTTGGTCCAGTGGCTACGTGTTTCTTAATCCCATCGCAAAAGAATATTTAAATTTGGATTCTAATTGAATTATTGAAACTACTTTAATATGCAATTTCATTAAAGCTGATTTATTCTGTTGTTCCCCATACGCTGTTAGCCTACTGCTAAACGTTTCGACGGCAGCAGTGAACAAATTAGATACTTAAAAGTAAAAAAATTTGAGTCTGTAGATATAAGGCATGAATTCAGACGGGGGTCGAAATTTATGTTACTTTCTAAAGTTATCAGGTGAGTTCGTATGTGACACAGTTGGCCGTCCTGGATGTTCTCAGAATACTTCGTTAGCTTTTAATACACAGTTTATATATCCCACAAATCTGTAGAAACAACGCCATTTCTTTAAAGGGAAATCAAAGCTACCAACTTCGTCGACACTCTTGTCATGAGGTCTGCCTACACACCCAGTGAAACACAAAAGTTTCATTATTGTTCTGGACTTTCACTCTGAGACATAGCAAGTAGTCTTTAAGCAGTCACTTTAATCCAGGCTTCCCTTATCCTTCCTTCATATGACTGAACAAATTAGCAGTTCCAGTAGATGATATGAAGCTATAGTATGATCCTCTTTGTCAGGAAAAGCCATTTCAAAACAGCGTGATAAGGAACGAGAGGAGCAAAGAATAAAGAGGCAAAACGAAAAATTAAATTTCTGGAAGGCAGAAGAACAAGCATTATACAAGTAGTTTGGACAAAACTCATACAGCCTACTTTCACAGCGCAAAATGACTTCCGTTGCCGGTCGACAGGAGGAAAACACTGTTCGTTTTATGGGAACAGCCTTTCGCAGGCGGCATAATGCACTTACGTGAAGAACGTGAAACAAACAGCATTACACAACTGCCATATACAGTTTATTGCACAGTCATTATCCCTTCCACACAAAGAGGGATTAAAGACGGAGGAGGAGAAGGTGGAGTACATGTTCCAGCCCTTCTATAATGCCAGACTAGTTTTTCCCAAGCTTTTTTCATTGTCATATTCGTAGCTAGTTTCATCGTCAGAAGGTTACTGTAATCACTTAGTAAGGTGATAATGAGCCACATACTATCTTGAATTCCTTGCACATTCGACATCCGATATCTACCGCTCTGCCACGTCCGACGTCGCTCCTCCAGCTCTCATAATCTTTAATCAATTTATCCAGCTGTAAGGGTTACTTTTTTCGCAGTAAGAAAGAGTTGCCTTGAAACCAGGAAAGTTCAGTAGCTTTGAAGATTCTTTCCATTTCCTTAGCGGTCCAAAGGCTATATGTTAGGTCACGTTTCCACTAAGCACTATTTAGAACATCTAGCAAAATAGCTTTGCAGTAACTCTTGTTACAATGGGGTGTGATTGTTGTAGGTGAGCGGTGTCTTCGAAAATTCTGCAGACGCTTTCTGTTTTGGTTATAATAAGCTGCACTGTCCTCAACAATTGCCAATTCAGGCAGGAACTTAAAAATATTCAGTTCAACAAAGTACTTCTCATAGTAATTGTTTATCATTATACCGTGGACATGAGCACTGTTAGTTCTGCACAGAAAAGTGCGTTTCTTATTCGTCATAAAACCCCTTCATTTTCGGCGCATGTAAACGCAAAACATGGTCTGCGTCATGTAGATAACTCTAAACTAGTCAAAAAAAAAGTGTTGCCTAGGAATTTAAATTTCCTCTATTTCCTACACTTTCATACTACCTTTTCTATATTGACCCATAATTTTATGTGTGCTAAATGTTACTTTATTCAGTAATTTCTTTATTTGAATAATTTAACACACAGCGTCTTCATTTCGATCACAATGATTCTGGTCTCCTTCCTCTCACACACAAAGCCAAGTTTTGAGAAGAATTTAAAATGTTTATCTTTTAAAATTCGGGAGGCCTAAATCATTATTTGCCGTAGCCAGGAGAGAGAATAAAGCACTGTCTTCAGTTTAGGAAATGGACAGATTCCTTAACAAGACAAAAAAAGAAGCGGAGAGGAACAAGCATTTTAATGAGGGAGATAAACACTCCGTTAATGAAGGCAAGAAAAATAACGGGTTATTTTCTTCTTTAGATTCATAGCAATGTTAGAGTAGTGAAGGTCAAGAAAAAGAAGGAGGAGGAGGAGGAGAAGAGGAAGAGGAAGAAGAAGAAGAAGAAGAAGAAGAAGAACACAAAGAAACAATCGCGCCGATTACACTATCATAGATCATGAAGATCAAGCAAATGATTGTGAAGGAGGGAGATGTGGATATCCTGAAAAATATTTTATTTTTAAAAATAAATTGTGTACATTTCCTGAACGAAAGGAAAGACTGCAGTTCTATTAAAATGTTAGTTTCCCTCTCCAATAATAAATTCCCACCTACATCAGCTAAATTTTCAAATAACAGAACTAATACCTACTGCTACGCATACAACGACTAACTCCAATACACGAACACATGCCTATCTGATTACAGTCTATAGACATACGTATCCAAGCCCTACACCTATCTGCAGGTATAGATGAGTACATACAGATACTATATATTACTACGAAATTGCACATGCATTTAAGTGTGTATATATATATATATATATATATACATATATACATACGAACACAAACGCACATGAACATACCTGAATAAAATACTAAAACTCATATTTATTTATTTGTTTATTTATTTATTTATTTATTTATTTATTACTCATTCACTCTTTCGTTCATTCGTTCCATATTCACCTCATTCATTTGTAGTATACCTAAGGATGCTTATTTGCAGATCCGTATATTGACCGTCAAAGGTACAATAATTCTACCATTTGACTTTGAATATCTAGAGAAAAATGAACTGCAAACATCGTGGAAGGACTTGATCGTGTCACATTTGGTGTTACTAAACAGGTTCGTAGGAGAAGGGGCTGAAGAATGCCAAGACAGACCTCAGTAGGAGCAGGCGGCCTACGTCCGAGATTCGCGGAACTTGCCGGAAACGAATACGTGAGTGGTTTCACCCACTGAATCTGACGTTCAATAGGACACTGCTATATGACATCACACGGACATGCACACAGGAATATTGCCGTCAATTTAACCCTTGAGGTAGCAAGTGCAAATTAGCTGTAGTAATTGGAATTAGTTTCTGGCTCAACCGCATTAACACTCTGTGATAAGGTACGGGCTATATGAGCAACCTGAGCCGCTCTCTGCACGACATTATGCTTCTGTTCGAGTAACCAGCTGCATAGACCTGTCATACGTCACAAGAAAACTCCGATTTATGTATTACCTGAATAATACTCAGGGCTCATTCTAAACAGATTAGAACTAAGGAAGTTGCATCCACTCTGCTACTAACACTCTGTCCGCCATGAAAGTTGGTTTCAGTCTGCAGGAAATTTTAGGCGAAATAATCCCATAGGCGTCATCAAACTTCGCTGTGGTTAACAGAATTACGAGTACACGATAGGTTTTACGGTTTAGATCCCTTAATCGGGAACCAAGCGCCTTCAGGCTGTAGTCTCGAGAGCCAAGGGACATTATCCAGTTTAGAGAATAGTGAGAGGCCAGACATAACTCTTCTTCCTCCTCCTCCTCATCATCATCATCCTTGTTGGTGCATTTGATGTTTTCGATGTTGCGATATTGCTACTGCTGCTGCTGCTACTACTACTACTACTACTACTACTAATAATAATAATAATAATACTATACTACTACTACTACAATACCACTACTACTACTACCACCACCACCATCACCACCAACATCACCACCACCATCACCACCACCACGACTACTACTGATGTTAGTGCTGAAGCTACTGTCGTTTCTACTCCTGTTGCACGTTCGAAAAGCAAGTATTAGTTTCGTCACGTCTGTGCGTCCATCCCTCTAACATTGCACTTCATGAAGCAACTGCATTCGCCGGCTCAAGTTCAGCGCGTGAGAGGTCAGACTTCTACTTTGGCTCGAATTATAGTTTCCTAATGTGTGGATTGGTCCATAACCCGAACGGAGTGACTCCCAGTGTGACAAGCAAGGACGTCTTATTGTTGGGCATGTCACGGACAACGTCTTAAGTCCCTCCGCCGCAGACGAAAGACACTATAAGAGCTCCAGACTGAGGCATGGATAACAAGAGACCTATGTGAAGAGCACCGCGCTGTTCTCCAAGAAGTATCGCAGGAAATTTAAAATCAGGTTGACATTGCTCGGGCAATTCGTGACGTTCACATAAAATCTTATTAATCTCTTATTGAAACTCTTAGCGTTGATATTCCGTACGATCTGTATTTCATATTTGTACCTTAAACGCTTATAGGTAGTAAGAAATTAAATTCTTAAAGATCTTTGCGGAAACCGTGTACTATATGCTGTATGATGCCATGACACGATATTATAGACTTATCCTAAACTGTAAAATACTAGGTACGACCTACGTAACAGAAAAAAACAACAACAACAAAGCCCCTTCTGCGAAGAGAAGCAAGTGCCCATCGCCAGTAGCATAAGATCCAGCTTTTTACTATGATTTTAATAATATCCTCCTATGTGCACTTATGGTCCCAAAGGGCACTTCCCTTTTAGATTTCCAAACAAAATCTTTATTGCCATTCTGTGTAGGATATTCGAATGAAACACCTGCAAGCCACTCCGTCAGTACCAAAGGAAGGCACAACGAGATCTACTCTTCACAAAAAACTTACACGTGTTCAGCCAACACAACAAATTAATTATCATTAAACATTTACTTCAAATCGAAAACCTGTCCCTGTCTCTGTCTCTAAGCAGTGACGACGAAAGAAGAAAATGATTTATAAATCTCAGCTCCGCAGTCGAAAAGGAAATGAAATCAGAACAGCTGATATTTACTTGTTAATATCCGGTACTCCGAAAGATTGGCACACCACCCCGCAGTTGCGACAATGTCCCTCCCTTCCGCCATGCTTAGTCTGGACGAATTAGACGAGTTTTCTGCTGCCTCTACTGCAATTGTTGGTGCCTTTTAAATCGTCATCCAGCCTTCTGACCAGCGACTTTATTTAATTTAAATCCAGCTTAAAGACGAGTGTGGACGAAGAAGATAACAGAAATTGAGAGACAAAATCGATGGCAGTGGTTTTTACGCAATTAAATGATTAAATCATTTTATGGGATAGTAAAAATGTTTGCAGCTCTTGGAGGAACAAAACTGAGTTGGCACTTTGTTGGTTACGTACGAAACATTTTGCAGCCAAAGTTTTGCTTTCCTTGTTTACCATATTTATCATTTGCGGTAACCGCACAGAAGTAAACATTAAATAAAATCAATTATAACATTTATTTAAAACGTGTTGTGTTGGTTCGCCTGATAAAATATCACAAAAATGTGTTATTTGTGTTGTTTTTCCTGGGTAAGGTCTTTGTTGGGGCTGAAATATGCGAAGAAATTGAGTAGCTAATAATATTTACATACACTAAATATGTTGTGACTGATATTATTTGTTGTTTGTTTGGCTTATAATTTAAGGTTTATTGCATTTTTGTTGTGAGGACCGCGGTAGCACAGTGGTTAAGGTGCTGTGCTACAAATCGGAAGGTCGCTGGTTCGATCCAGCTGGGGTCACTGGAATTTTTCATTGACCTAAAATCCTTCCGATCGCACTATGGCCCTGGGATCGACTAAGTCTCTAACGGAAATGAGTAAGAGGAGCATTTCCTGGTGGTAAAGGTGGCCGGTGCGTAAGGCTGACAACCTTACCACCATCCTGTGCCGTTGTCACGAAATCCGGGAACCTTAACATCCTGGAACCCTCTGGGCCACTCCAGGCCTGTAACGGGACTGCTTTACCTTTACCTTTTTTGTTGTATATTTAGGTGGTTGGGTTCGTTATGAGATGGCCGATTTTATTTTTGGTTACGGCTTTCTTTCTATATGTTTATACGGTATGTGGGGCCGTATCAGCCTCCTGTCCACCGAGTATCATGAGGTCTGCCCCCGGCGATCAAGCGACCGAAACGCCAAGCTCACCACATACATTCATCTACTCAGAAAGTCAAAAAAGCATGAAGCTACAATTTACCTTTACTCCCGCATAACATCATGATCTTTTAAGTAATTATGCATAGAATTACTTTTACCTTTTTTGTCTGTACAACGCAGTTATATCCGCTTGGAATCATAAGTGATAATTGTTTAATAATAATAATAATAACAATAATCCTGTTGATTACTATATCACAGAATACGTGAATATCTCCCAGCCAAAGCTGAGAAGTGAGAAATTCGATGATGATGATGGTAATAATAATAATAATAATAATAATAATAATTCCGACCGTCGCTGTTGTGATGATGGTACAGGTGCTTCGTACTCAAGAATGTCCGATTTCAAATGTCGACCCAAAGGCCGAATATCAAAAATTAATTTATTCGCGCCTTCCTTGCTGCGAGAGAGGTGCCGGAATGGCGTCTAAAAGTAAACACTGGGTCTTCAGCGTCTCTCCTTTAGGACCTTTTGTTCCTACAGATATTTCGATTAAGTTGAAACCAATGACGATTGTGCAGTGGCCTCCCTAAAGGGTTGCTTAACTGAAGGGGTAAGACATTTCGCGTTGCAGAAGTCGAAACCCCGTCTGCCAGAGTTGTTGCTTCTGTAATGCAAAATACTAATACGACGGTAAGTAAAGTTACCGGTATTTCAGGTTCAAGTCCTGATATGGATCGGCGATTCAGGTTCAAACTCTGAACGGGCTCCATGTAGACATTTTTTTTTTGGTTGTAAATTATTTAAATAAGGAAAACCCGTAAGAGGTGTTAAAACCGTTGTGCCATTGAGAAACCTGAGCCTGGGCGAAACATCAACTGTCTAGTTGGTAGACGTTTTGCAGCTGAGTGTTTCTGTACGAAACACGAGACTTTGTTATTGTTGGGGACATGATTCATTCACTAGCGGCACCTACATGTTTGGTTAAGGTTAGTTTGGAGCCTACTGATTTAAATCAGAGCTGCCATTGAAATTCAGTATTCTAAAGAACTAATTCGGCTAATGGGGTTTTTTAAATTTAAATTCCAGCCAATAGAATCATTTTATACATAAGGGGGCAGTCATTTGGAAGGTAAGGAGAAGAGGCAACGCGAGGAGACGCTCTGTTTTGGACCGTTGAGTCGCATGCCTGCAAATTTCAGTGCTCCGTAAAAACGTGGAGTTTCAGCAATATTTAATTATAAGTGGCATTATACAAAAAGATCAATATAATGTTAAGTTTGTTTACTCAAAGTGCCGTGGTCAATCATATCAACCGTTATATTTCACAGTTGATTACTACACTATAATTACTCCATGGTGAAGAGTCCTTCTTGAGAAGCTAACTGGTTTGCAGCTAGGCAAGAAATTTCCCGCATTTCACGGAACCCGAAGTTTCACTACCGCACTCACAAGCGTCCGCCACCTGTCTCTAGCCTGGTCCGGCCAAATCTAGTCCATATACCCACATCCCATCTCCCGGAGATCCATCCTAATATTATCCACCCATCTGCGCCTAGGTCTCCCCAGTGGTTTCCTTCCCTCCGGTTTCCCCACCAAGACCCTATACATCCCCTCTCCTCACCCATACGCGCCACATGCCCAGCCCAATTCATTCTTTTCGATTTTATCAGCCGCACAATATTGGGTAAGGAGAACAAATCATTTAGCTCCTCGTTATGCAATCTCCTCCACTCCCCCGTTACCTCGTTCCTCCTAGGTCCAAATATTCTCCTCAACACCATGTTCTCAAACACTCTCAGCTTCCTTTCCTCCCGCAGTGTC
>Ga0123355_10018532_pt1 | contig 11047 bp, 7 predicted proteins | sample TergutEmb28metaG_3_FD_89872 | JGI IMG/M metagenome (GOLD analysis project Ga0123355, IMG submission 89872) | Embiratermes neotenicus P1 segment gut microbial communities from Petit-Saut dam, French Guiana - Emb289 P1 | ecosystem: Host-associated > Arthropoda: Insects > Digestive system > Gut ...
AATATGTGGTTTCTCTAATGTTAATAGCTGTACGTAACATCAAAGTCACTTGTGAGTGACATAAAGCCATTAAATTGAACTACAAAAACACTCGCACTCGTGTCATAGTTGTCCTTAGACTTCAAAGTACTTTACGCAGGCCGCAGCTGATCTGTTATCTTGTGACGTCAGCGCTACCGTGTGCTGTGCGTACACACCAAGGTCACTGCATTACCATGTCTAGTTGTCAGGCAGGTGCATTGGACAAGTATGACGTCACAGACGGCATACAGTACGTCGACACCAATGAAGCCCACACTTTTCTCTGGCCATTATCTCCGTAACCGTTCAACTCTGGACATAGGTGTTTTGGGTTATATCGGTATAGTTTAACATAAGGAACACTCTCCCAAAGTCTGGCACATTCCTCCTGGGACACCTGTATAAGCCTCAAAATTGAATGTTTGATACACAAGATCTATTTGCACAATGTTTCTTCCCATGTGTATACATATTCCAGTTATGTTGGTGTGTTTAAATTAACATTTGAATGTACTAGATTCCCAGTACTCTGCTTCTGAGAGAGTGGGACAGTTAAAATATTTGGCAAGAATCCCAACAAATAAAAATTCCATACATGGATAAATTAACCCAAAGAACACGAATAAAGACCAAGAGCAGACTGAAGTCAGGGAATGCTACTTGTCATCTGGTGCAGTCTTTCGTTTTCCAGTTTGCTATCCAAAAATATAAAGTTCAAGATACACAAGACTGTTATTCTGCCTGTTTTGTATGGGTGTGAGGCTTGGCCTCTCACCCTGAGGGAAGAACAGAGGCTGAGGGTGTTCAAGAACAGGGTGCTGAGGAAGATATTTGGGCCTAAGTAGGATGAGGTAAAAGGGGAGTGGATAAGACTACGTAATGAGATTCATGATCTGTACTCCAAACCAAGTATTATGTGGGTGATGAAAACAAGAGACATGTGATGAGTGGGGCATGTAGCACTTACAAGGAACAGGAGAGGATATATATGGTTTTTGTGGGGAGACCTAACGGAAAGAGACAACTTGAAAGACCTAGGCAAAGATGGGAATACAATATTAAAATGGGTCATCAAGAATTGCGATGGGGGGGTGGGGGGGGGACTGGATTGATCTACTTGGGATAGGGGCAGGTGCTTGTGCATGTGGTAACGAACCTTCAGGATACCATAAAATGCAGGGAGTTTGCTAGCTGAGGACCTGTTAGCTTCTCAGGAAGCACTCTGCTCCACACAGTTAGTTAATTACTCTGTTCTGAGAATACTATAACTCATGCACTTTCACCTTAGCAAGTTACCTACAGTAGTCCCTTGGCTATCTGGACTATAATGGAAAAGCGGGGGTCAGGATGACATCGGAGTTTCAACCACCAAGGGGACTGCCACAGGTAACATACAAAATGTCATGACTAAACACTAGGCGTAACTTTATTTAAAGCATAGGTACAGTACCCAACAGTAAATAATGAACAAACATTGGCTGCCTCTTCCTCTTAAACCCACACCACATGTCCCAGAGTATGAGTTCCTCTCGGTGCTCCATACAACTGATCAGACCACCTGGGGATCCAAACCACCAAGGTCTAGACAACTCAATAATTACTGTATTTCAGTGCACTACTGGATGATAACCTAAAAGCTTGCCTAATGATGGTGTAGCTGTATTGATATGTACATTAACACATGTATGCACACTGATGTATGTGTTCAAAGAAAATGGTATGTGACTGAAATATGTATGCATATACAACGTGAAGCAAACATTATCTTATTCCAAATATGGGTTAAAGTACTATGGTTGAAACAAATGAACCTGACTTGGCCTTGGCCTTCCTCTTCCTCCTCTTCTTCTTCTTTTTCTTTTCTGTTAATTCTAATATGTGTTTGAATGGGTTATATGATTTCTTCTTTTCTGGAAATTCTAATTTGCGTTTTAATGGGTTATATGATTTGGATGACGTGTAACACTTCCTCGCAAGCAATGAGCATTCATGAAACTGGTGACCTCTTTGGGCACAGTTAGGGCACCACTGGTCTCTTTGTGGCTTGTAACATATTTCTGAACTAGAAGCACTCAAACCTTCACTTGAAGTCTGAAACCATAAATAATTTAACAGGCAATCAAATTAAATAAAAGTAATACATAATATGGAAATTCTGGTGTCAGTTCTATGCAAGCAACTCCCTTATTTTCTCAGAAGGTATGGTATGTGAGCAGGATGAACAAGAAATCTGACATACTATACACATTATAAAGAAGGTTAATATTGTTATAAGGTACATTTGTAATATATATATTACTGTTACATGTGCACTGGTAAGATTACTTTGACATACCAGAAAAAATATATAATAGCTTCAGAAAGTTCCCAGAATTCACTGGTATAATTTACAGTAACTGCTAAATGAGGGAAGGTTCTGTCTTGTAAGTTGGCATCACTCATGATGTCATCATATAAACAGTTTTGCCTTTTCATAACCTCTAAAGGCATAACAGCAGCTGTTTGTTTCTTTAGTGGGCATAAGGTCACACATGTCGACAACTGAACAACGTATATATATCAAATTTTGTGTTCAGTGCAGAAATGAACTGCAGAAACATTTAACCATGTTGCAGCAAGTGTATGGTAAAAGAGGAATGAAAAAATCTGTGGTGTATGACTGGCATAAACGTTTTCATAATCGACATGAGCGCTGACAATGATCCGCATAGTGGTCATCCATGAAAGTCAACAAATGAAGCAAATGTCGAGCGTGTGTAATATATTGTGAGAAGTGACAGAAGGAAATCTGTGGGCCAAACTGCATCAGAGGGTAGAATTTCTATAAGAAGTTGTCACAGTATTCATCATGATGTGTTGAACATTCACCTTGTTTGTCAACATTTGGTACCTCGAATGCTGATGCCTGAACAAAAAGAAACACGAGCATTTTTGGTGACCTCATCAATATGGCTGATAAAGACAAAAAATTCCTTAACAACATAATTACAGGGGATAAAACATGGTGTTTCCTGTATGATGCACAAACAAAACGACAGTCTTCTGATTGGAAATCATCACCACCACCTCCAACTCGAAGCAAAAAATTTTGAGTCGACAGGGACAAAGAAAAGGTGATGCTGGAAGTTTTTTTGACAGCCAGGGCATCATCCATTATGAGTTCATCCCTCAAGGTGTAACTGTGAATAAAGAAATGTACACTGACATCATTTACCGCCTTATAGATGCAGTCAGAAGGAAACACCCTGAAAAATGGAGAACCAACAGTTGGTTTCTCCTTCATGACAATGCTCTTGCACACCAGTCAGTTTTGGTCAAGGATTTCTTACCAAATAACAATGTCACAACACTGTCGCATCCCCCTTACTCTCATCACTTGGCTCCAGCTGATTTTTACCTGTTCCCTTGACTGAAATCAGCTCTGAAGGGACAATACGTTTGTGACCCTACTCCCTTCATTAAGAATGCAGCAGAAGAGCTGAAAAGGCTTTCACAAAATGGTTTCCAGGAATGTTTTCAACACCTTTAAAGTTGCTGTCAGAAGTATATAGTTGCACAAGGTGACTATTTTGAAGAAAATATAGCTTAAATGATTGTACTGTTGTGTAATTTTCAGAAATAAAGTGATTCCGGGAACATTCTGAGGCTACCACATACAACCACCAGTGTGAATGACAGTTATCCATGATGAAGCAGATATATCATTCCATCAGACAATACTGCATGTGTGAATCATGTAGTTCAGTAAAGCTCTTCCATGTAATAAGAAAACTGTATTGGGCATTCAGCATAAAGAAGACAATCTTTCAGACCACAGTGAAGGATGACTACCCAATTACCTATAAAACTAATATGGTTCAATATCTATGTTAAGATGAAATATGAAGGATGGAATTTTGTGGCACATCTCTTTCCGGATTCAAAATGGATGACACGTTTACTGGGAGGCTCTTTTGCTTGGGGTGCTGGTAATGTCCCTCCGGAGTTCTGCAAAATGCTTCAGATTAAAAGAAATCTCCATTAAAATTATTCTTTTTTAAAACAACAGATAAAGCCAGCTGTACATTTATTATGGTGCATGATGTAAAATTATGCAGAATATATCTGGCTTAAAAATGGTTGAAAATAATGGATTACAACTTACCACTGAATGATATTTCCTCCATATATTTGGGCACACATTAGAAGGATGACCAACCTTATTACATCTACTGCACAGACGTAATTCCTTTGTGACCATACATTTTATACAGGACTCTTTGTACTTTTCAGAAGGCTCACCACACTGAAATAAAATGTCATGAACTTCAGAAAACACCAAATACAGTGTCTACAAGCTGTTTCCTACTTCCCAAAACACTACACCTGTTAACACCAATCTCTATAAAACACTCAACAAACACATTCATACTAGATAAGCATTATAAATACTATGCACATACACAGAAGCCACAGTAATATATATTAAAATTAGGAATTAATATCTAACCCAAATAAAATCAAACCAACATGATGATGATATAGAAATGTATCTGACAAAACAATCAAAGAAGGATATTTAATAGATGTAGCAATTCGTTACAGTCACAGCCTCTACAGCACCATCAATAAGAAATACAGATAAACAATACGAGTTGACAAGGATTATGACTGCATTCATTTCATACATATCTTGAAGTAAACTTAAAAATAATACTTATTTCTTGCAACTGTCATCTACACCTTGTAACACCTTTTGTAACTACCCTTGTGTGTGTGGGATCTGCCCATCTTTTGTGCCTCCTAATTCAATGTTTATAATTGAATGCCACTTGCATAACTGGTAATGAATCACATTCCTTTCACCTAATGACATTTATCTTTTCTTCAGTATGAGTTCAAGCAGCACACTGTTTTGATAAGTATAATGTGTTTAATGCTTATACAATACTTCTGTATCCATACTCCAGTTGTATCCATGACATTTACTGTACTTTCAGATTTTCTTATTATTCACAAGCATCCTGTGCATGAAAATCAGTGCAGGTCGGAAGGAACTTCTTCCTGGGCCACTTCAGGCACACCAGATATGACACAGTGGTAAATGAAAGCTCCCTTGTAATTATGCCATTAGGAAACTACTGTCTGCTTCAACAGTCACATGTACTACATGACAGAAACACCTACACATGCACATGCAAGATCTGTGATCACAAAGCATCTTACTCTATTTCACAAAAAATTTAAGAATTTTCTCACATTCAGACACATTGGTGTTGGGCACTTTTGTTTCTCATGATCTCTCATCCCACAAAGTATGCATACTGTAGGTTTTTTAGGATGAGGGCAAAACATAACACCATGTCCCCAGGAGTTACAGTTGTTACATTTTTTGCTTCTGTCTGAGAATCTATTTCTGGAGCGGGGAATAACATCAGCTTCCACAACATGCCAATCAGCAGGATTATCTGAAAGAATAATCGAATCAACAAATAACTTCAACATACATTACCAGATATCCAAAGTTTTGAGTAAAACGAAAATTTAATACTAGTATATATTACATTACCAAAATTTAATACTAGTATATATTATATTACCAATCTTAGAATGTAAGCAGCAAAAACATAAACATTTTAATCACCCAAACCAAAGGGCTCTTATACCCAAATGTAACTGACAACTGGCAGGTAATGAATGTTTGTAATACAACAAAGGATGAAGTACTCTTTTTCTTACCTGACATAGTCTTCTGCAATTCACTAACATAAAAATTTTCACCTCCCCAAGAATCACCGTAGAAATGTCGCATCTCTGGAGTCCAGGACTTTGGACTTACGTAATCACTGATGTTTCCTAGGTTATACATTCCCTTTGCTCCTTTATTCTGCTTCTTTCTCTTTTTCTTTGTTTTTGGATCTTCTCCTTTAGTGCACGAACTTTTCATTACACACTTGCCTTCTTTCCCTATGCTGCCACCAGACCGTTGCGACCCAGAAGACACAGAAGGCATTGATTCCACTCCCAATATAAACTCACAATCAGTATCGCTGCCATCTACATTAATTATATATTCCTGCTCTGAACCTTTTTTACCCATATTCAAATGCTGAAATCTTCTCTTATTTTTTATACTGACAAGTAATGGATCAGTTTTGCCATTATGCGGTAGTCCATCAAAATTGCCAGATTCAGGCACATCCACCACAGATTCAGACTCAGTATCACTGCTTTCTATAGTTATTACCATTACATCACTTTGTTCCTTGGAACTTTTATTAGCCCTAGTCAAATGTTCATTCCTCTTATTTGTTACTTCATTGGTTAAGGTACTAGTTTTTTTATTGTGTGGTAGTATATAAATGTCACCAGCAGGGCTTTGAACTGTACCTGAATGACACACTTTCTGTTCTTCAACACTGCAATATGATGTTGTTGGTTGTGGTGACACATTTCTTTCAATTCTGTGACAAAGTGTACTTATTTTAGGTGAACTACCAGGCTGTACATGTATGTTCCTTTCTTCTGGAAGATCCTCTGCAGAATGATGTACTAGGCTATATAAAAGTGTATCATAGTCTTCATCATCATCATCATCATCAGTACTGCCTGATGACTCCATATTATGGTGACACTTTTTTCTTCTGTGTGTACACAGTGAAATATACAATACAGAACATGTAATATAGAAACTGCCTGGTCCGCTTCTGAGAACAGTGAAATTCTGAAAGGAAGAAACAAACAGCTGTGGACTGACAGACAGTGAACACTAAATAACCCTCTACGTTAATAAGTAGAGGGCAAACAATTAATTGCTCATCTCACATTTGGTACACTTTCTGATAATTATTTAGTGATGTTATGTAAGTTTTCAGAAAATCACATACATCCATTGATAAACTACAGCGTAACTCACCTACTATATTGCTGACAACAGTTAATATTTCTAAAGCTATGTATAACATCAAACGGTAACCCTGAAATACTCTTGTTACTGTCAATATAAGTTGAGCCTGTAACACTCCACTTAGTTTTTTTTTAAAAACCTAAATATTCCTCTTGCAGTCTTTTGTTCTGAAATAACCCACACTTGCAATTACTGACAATCTATCCTGTGAAATTTACTCCATTAAGGCCATTACACTTGAAAAGTTAAGAACAGGGGGATTTCTGTATAATGTTATGCAAGATGTGTATACCACTCTGCAAAACTGTCTGCATTAAAAATTACACACACTCTGTTGTCAACAAGCTTTCATAGGTCCAATCTGCAGCTTAGCTGCTATCTGTGATTGGTTAAAATGGGTTTCCAATGGCATATTACATATCAAAATCAAACAGAACTCTCTTGTAACACATGCACAATATGAAATGCAATTTTTAAACAATATAATTGAATCTTCATTGCAGACAACCTATACAGTGAATAATTTGATTACAGACAATCAAGAGTTGACTGAAAATACAGAGAACCACATAATATATCCACACCTCTTTTGAAATTAAACCACAAAGCACAGTCCTTCTTCAGACACTAATCTGTTACATCAAAATTAACAATGACGATCCTACATAATTTTGCTGCATACTGAGGTAAACCTGAGAGAAAAATGTTGGGTAAAATTCTGTATATAGTTCATAACAGTGCCATGCCTCAATAACTATGGCAATCTGATTCACCATCCTTCTTATAAATAGGCATATTGACTCCTTGCACTGCAGAGAAATTTCTTCCTTATTCCATATAGAATTATTACACTTATGTATCTATTCAACAGCCATCAAAATGTCACGGCACAAGAGTCAGGTACTAACGGCTCAACTCTAAGCATATCAGTCTGCCTAACATCAGTAAACTCCTGTACATTCAATTAGCAACAGAAGTTATTGCTCCACCCACTCAAAATACTATGGCAATCTGCATGCAGACCACCCTTCTTATTCTTAACTAACTTAATTTCATGATTGTAACCTTTCTGAAATTCATTTATTCCCATATAAACATATCTAACGTTCATCTTATGGATTGTTTCAAGTTCAACAATTCTACCATTCAAATATTCTTCTCATTGTTGAAATGTCTATTTCCATGTCTTACACTTTCAATAATCTGCATTAATTTACCTTGGGTCATGTAACCACTGCTAATTAGTCTGCTTCCTTTGATTAAAAAGAATTGTAAGCACTCTCTCATCAAACCATGGCATATAGTGCTTCCATTAATACTCACCTACATGTATCATACAGTGCAAAACAACACTTTAATTCAATAACATTGTCTTCCAGAAGGAGATCCTGATGGATCCAAAACATATAAGAGTGCAATAAAATGAAGTGTCAACTGTGCATACCTGGAATGTGTTTCTGTCATTTGTTAACCACCAGATGTGCATAGCTAATAAATAAGTCAATTTAAGAAAAGCATGTGCTGTTCACAGTACATTTTTGTTGCCAATAATAACCAGGGAATTGTGGCCTCCAATTTTGCTGGATCTCATGCATACAGTTTTAAAATGTGGGGCACATAAAAGGATGAAGTGCATAGTGATAATACTTGTATTCAAGATGATCTAGCAAAAATACAGGGTTATTCGAAATGATTTTTGGGGTTTTAGCAACTTGTCATACACAATACACTTGAGATAGGAGTATATGTATTTTTTTTATTTAATAGAACAACACTCCAAGTTTTTGTTACATACCTACAGGTGCTCTATATGTTCTATTAAATAAAAAAAATACATTTACTCCTATCTAAAGTGTATTGTGTATGACAAGTTATTAAAACCATGACAAACATTTAGAATAGCCCTGTATTTAGATGTCCTTCATTTCAGCAGCAGTACTCTGAGGTGCAATGAACATGCTTCTTAGATGTGGTATGTGTTTGCTAGCAGAAGGAAAATATTCTCAGGACCTTCTCCAAAAATACTTAAGTAAAAACCTATTATTAACTGCAATACACTGAACTAACTTTCTGGCACCTTTTTGAAGTGTAGTTAGTAAAAACCTAATATTAACTGCAATGCACTGAAATAAAACAAATGCACCCCAACTCGTGGCAAATTGGAATAGTGGCAAGCACTGTGCTGCATGCCACCATGCCAGACAGTCTGCAGAGTGAATAGACCACAGTCAATGTCCACATTATTTCCACACATTCAACTCATGAGGCTGAAAAAGGGCCCTTCTTGGACACCTCAACTCCCACAGTCTCAAAACAAATACTACATCCCTCTTCCTGTCTGTAATAACAGTGATTGGCCAAACACCCTCAGACTGTAATCTGTAACAATCCACTTTTTCCTTCATATCACTTCAGCATCCATTTAAACCAATTCATTCACCCTGAAGAAGTGTGCAGTATGTTTCTCCAAATCGCAGCAACGTTTCACCATTACATGGCCAAGAAACCCAAAAGAATATCATCGCCTGATACTCCTGCATTTGAACAGTTTAAAATGATGGCCAAAATTGGAAAATTAAAAAAAGGACGCTTAACCGTGTACAGAAAGATATTTAAAATGCTTATTACATACATAAATTATATTTAAAATTAACAAAACATCACAATGAAACTGAGACAGCCTATTCATATTAGCTTCTAAATTACTAATACGAACTATACAAGCGTGTGTCAGTGTTAATAACAACAAACGTCCCACTTTATATTTATCTGGGCAATAGGGCGCAACAGTGACAAAGGTATCGTTATTATAATGCGTACTATTGTCCTCTTCGATGAGGACAAAATACTGTAATATTCCTTATACTGAACCGTCACAAATCTACTGTTTCGGTGAAGGCCTCTACAACATCAAAGTCTGTTACTTATTAAACAAAAACAGCATTTAGAGTTTACCATGATCATGTAATCACAGTACTCGAGTCTTATCCTCACGTAACACGGTATCATGTAAACACAGTACTTGCCTCTTATCCTGACGTAACACGGTTGTAAACGCAAATACAAGAAATATAGGTTAGAGCGTTCTGCTTTCATTTTATTGGCAGTAACTCTACGTCAAGGTCGCCAAAATGTATTTAAAAAAAACAAAGATTACACCTTTTGGTTTATTTCTCCTGACAGAAACATTCCAACATGCACACAATACGATGGATTGAAACAATGTCAAATATTTCTCTCGTCTATGCACTGACTCAACACATTCACTTTGGTACAATGAATCACATTTAAAACTCTAACAGGGTACAGGCAAAATTTACATGTCCATTACATTACAACAATAATACTTCGGGTTACTCACGTATGACAGGTAAAACTTTGCAGCTATATTTTCACTATTATCACATACCTTTCGCAACTACCACGCGGTCGCCATGCGTCGTGAATTTGGACATGGATTAGAATTGCAAATCATCAGTGGTCTAAACTTCGCATGGATGACAGCCATGGCGTACACATACGCGATTCACATGCCCAGCATCACGGATCGCTACAAGTCACAAGTCAATTTCCACAATAGATAGTACCACAGATCATCTAATGCCGCGTAACATTCACGCACACAAAATATTTTCACAGTGTCGATCAGTACGAGACTGAGCGATCATGCTTCAGTAGCTGCCACTGTCGAGAATACAATATAATTATTCTCCATGATATTTGAAACGGCTGTGCTATAATACTGGTGGCACTGTAAAACGAACATTACCCAAAATCGTAAATTGCACTGGGAAATAGTTAAACGAAATAACAGTCGATATAAAGACGAACTTCTTTGTCGGCTCTTTCTTTTTGCGTTGCATACGGCTACGTTATACTGTAAATGTATTGTATTGCATAACGAACAGCCAATAGCATTTGGCGGTTTGTTCAACCAATAGCAGCGAAGGACGCAGCACTGGAAACACGGCGCGGTGTTCTCTGTGAGTTACGAACAGAGTATAATGAAGACTTGTATCATTGTGGATAAAGAGACCAACTAGATGTCACTTTTAGTATTATGTTTATTTCTCCTTTATAGGTTGCTCAACATGTTTCGGGCCACCTTGTGCCCATCTTCAGGAGCTGACGACTTGTAGT
>Ga0123355_10018533_pt1 | contig 11047 bp, 8 predicted proteins | sample TergutEmb28metaG_3_FD_89872 | JGI IMG/M metagenome (GOLD analysis project Ga0123355, IMG submission 89872) | Embiratermes neotenicus P1 segment gut microbial communities from Petit-Saut dam, French Guiana - Emb289 P1 | ecosystem: Host-associated > Arthropoda: Insects > Digestive system > Gut ...
GTCCTGAAATACCTTTGCCTGCCCGTTAATATTTCAAAACAGCCTGCTTCAGTTAGGATTTGTCAATTCTACTACCATGTTATGTACATATTCTTTCGTAGTTGCTGATTTTCTTCCAAAATCGGTTGTGATTTCAGTACTTTAAAAATATCTCAATTAAGTAAAATAACACTAAAATAATATCATTATACTATAACGATTATATTAATATATAATTTTTCCTAAAGATAAATCGGACAATCCGCTCCAAAGAATTTTAAAACAAAACAATCCAAATTCAGCTATTAGCGGTCAAGCAGGTCACAACTAACTCCAAAACGGCTAACCCACATGAAGTCTAACTAATATTTGCCTTACGCCATCATCATAACACGTAAATTTCAAACAAAAGCCTTGAATGTTTAATAACTTTAGAACATGGAGGTGACAAAGCTGCAACTAAGTATCGAACACCGGCCTTTACTAAAGTTCAGCGTCCCGCTGTGTTTCAAGTTAAGAACTACGTCATTACAGGCAATACAACTAGTTGAGTATTTAATGGCCCAACACGTTTCGACCTCATTAATAGGTCATCATCAAGCTAAACACATTTTTGCTAGCCTTTTATGTATTATACAAAAACGTGTTCAGCCTGATGATGACCTACTACTAAGGTCGAAACGTGATGCACGACCGAACACTTACTTACTTAGTTGTGTGGACTGCAACTGTGCAGTTAATCATACCGGCCTGTCACAACACTGTCACAAGACCCTTCCTCTTCCCAGCAATGATCGAGTCCTGGATTGTGAAATTCTGGATCCTTGGGACGGTTGAAATGGAAGTTACTTTATTCTGGTATGTGACGCCGTGTAACTTGGTATATAGGTAGCAAGGTTTACGAGGGGCATGTTGACTCCATCTCTATGGTACAAGATCCTTGTACACTAAACACAGAACGACGTTCATCCGAATCGTTGGCCCTATCTGCCACGTTACCTGGCGTCACAACCGGAAGAAATCCAACTTCTACCAAACACACTCTCAAAAAAAGGAGAACCGTATACGTAAGTTCTCAAATTAACGGCCGTTTATTTGTTCCGATTTCTGTATTTGAGTGGTAAATGGTTAATCGTGCAACACAACAACCTTCGATTCTTTGATTATTACAAAATAGTCCACCTGTTACAGGCTTATATAGTGAATAAGAATGGCAAATGATCATGAGTGCAAAATAAGGAAGGATTTAAAGGGAGCGGTAGAGACCTAAACAAAGTACAGCCGAACTCGGTTATAACGTCGTGAAAGGCATTTTATGTCGTTATAAGCGAGTGTTGTCCTAATCGAGGAGTATAATGTTATGGCTAACAATGAGAAATTAGTTGGTACCACAGAATTCCTAATGTTATAGATAAGGTATCGCGTAAATCGATGTCCTTATAACCGAGTTTGTCTGTACTATCACAACATAAGCCTAAAGAGAATGGCACGAGAAGAAAAGTCTATAAGAATAGACACTGGCAGGGCAAAGATGCAACACGAATATTTTCGCGCGAACACATGTATAAACTTTTCGGTTCTTCTAACACGCAGGACTACCAAATTATACAGAATATCCGTGAATCAGTAAAGGTAAGACGTCAGGCCGCACTTTAATTAGGAGAAATACCAGTCCGGCGAATCCTCTGTGGCTGGCATTGTACGTCTTCTTGCCAACAGAGTCCAAGAAGTGTAAGCTATGTCTGGGGCTTGTCGTCTCTAACAGCTCTAAGCGAATGAATGGGACAAGACGTGAAATTTGTTCATTTGCTTTCAAACACACACAAACATACCGCCTGTTTTCAACCGCAAGATAAATGATTTCATATTTATATCCATTTTCTTTGTGTTTGTGCTCAAAAACATGTTAATGATCTTCTGTTACACATTTACACCCTTTATGACCTCGTGACCCTCGGTGTATTGCTGGCAGACACCAGATCTAATGAACATGACATAGGACAATGCAGATTACAGGAATACAAATCGAAAGGCAAAATAAAAATTATTATTAGCAATAATGGCGCAAAATATAGGCAAATACTTTATTTTAGGTGTAAATCCAAGCATTTGTGACTTCCACACTAGATGGAGTTCAGCAGTCAGCTTCGAACTTTGGGACACGTTCGTTCCTTGGGGAAAGAGCGCCCTGGACAATAGGCAGAACCTGTAGCTGGTATAGACAAAAGAGGAGAATTAATGTCTTTGAAATTTGTTGATGACATGCATAAGGAATTTTGATTGGGAATAAACACGTACGGTATACGCGAAAAACTGAGAGGACGAAAATGGGGCTTAGGGAAATCGTGAATATATGAACAGATTTAGGTTGCTAAGAGCTCGAATCCGCGGCAGGGTATTTTGAACATTACTGTGGGCCTTCGGGTTTATTAAACTAATTGAATTAATTAATTCTACTCCTCCACCCTGACTATGTAAGCAGCAATTTTAACCAAAATACTGATATCTACAGGAATCTGTGAATTGTTCAATCGGATGGCAGTTTCGCTTTGTCTTCTGCCTTCACGAAGTACAGTGCTACAAAGAAAACTGGACCTGGTTTCGGCTTATAATTCGTACGTGTTACATAATCGTCACAAACAACTTTTTAAAACAAAATGTTGTTTGACGAAAACGACGGCAACAGCTCCAGTAGCATGCACATAACACTAATCACGAACACTAATCTTAACAGTAAGCACTTACACTAATCAAAATATTCACCGCCATGAAGACTTCAATATCATTTTCTTGACGAACTGAGTGACCATCAGCTTCTCAAGGAAGAACGTTAAGTCGTCGTTCAGTTAGGCTATTTAGTCGGTAAGTTAGCTAATCAATCAGCCAGTCACCTAGCCAGCTCGGCAGTTGGTAGTCATTTAGTGAAATGAAAACTTGCCAGAACTTCTACTTCCAAAACTAGCTCATCAAAACTTGTTGCTAGCTTTCCATTTTTACGATTATTTTCGTTCCAGAACTTTTTGGTCATGCCGTAGAACATGAACTGTGGTTGCTTGTAATATTAAGCCCTTACACATCCATTCAGAAACATGTATACATACACAAGTTAGGTTGTTCAATAAAGCAGCATCCGACATTGGTATTTGCACTAGCTCTGCTGTAATGAACACAACCCCCCTGAGGATTGCCTTCATCTCCAGGCCTTGCTTCACACATTGCTCTCCAAATACGACGTATAAAAACATCGCCAGGATTATCTGTAGACTGTGTAGCACTCCACAGCAAAACGAGCAGTAGATCCTTGTTTTCTACAACACCCGTACCACCTCCATCCCCCAATTATTATTCATAAAGCTGAAGCGTGGAACAGCCAAGTCAAGCCTCGGATACAGAGCTGACCCGGGTTCTAAATTAATATACGACCGCTGAGCTCAGAGAGGTTGCTTCATGGATGTTTGCCGGTTTGTAGGATAGGCCTACCACTTCGTCTCCTGCAACTCTGCAACCCGCTGCAAGAGTGGTTTAAGAGAGACGATTCTGCCTCTCGAAGTTGGTAGGGGTGGTATATAATAAAGATGTCGGACGAATATCTGAGCTTAAGAGACGGAAAGTAACAAGAGAAAGAAGACAACACTGTAATGAAGAGCTACGTAATTTGTAGGCCTCCACTTTACCATGCATAATTACTTTCTCGTTATGTATGTCTGCTGGTAGACAAATTTGATAATATTTACGGCTAGGGCCAGTAGGAGGCAACGAACGCTTGTTAATCTGTCGTTATGTACATTATACTAGAAGTATAATCAATTAAAACACAACACTCTATTTTCAAAACGAGTTCAACTACATGCTTCGGCTAATATTTAGCCATCATCAGGCCGAACTACAAAATAGGAAAAATGTTCACAGCTACATGGGTTTCAGATGCCAAAACCTTACAAAGTAATGTCGTGTAGTATACCTAACATAATTGTGCAGCCTTGGAAAAAACTGAGTTTATAAAATTACATGTTGGTACAAGATATTAAAATATGTTAAATGTATGATAAAGTGTTATTTAAAAGTTAAAAATATGGCGTAAGCGTAGGCGTTTTTTGGAGAAATTCGTTGTTTGTTGTAACAATGACAAATGCCTCTCTAGTGGTGTTCACAAGCTGACATGTCCTGAGTGTGGCGAGACACATTTTGGCCAGACTGGCAGAGGTTTCTCGGAGATATTTAAAGGACACCATTTTTCATTTAGAAGTAACAACACCACTTTAAATTGTGTCCGTCTCTTAGAAAATGGACACTCCTATGGTAAAATGGAGAATATCATGCAGCTGCCACATTTCAACAAAAGGGTGCCCATATCGATAAATTCTCTATCGATAAATAAATTCCAAGAGATAACCAAATAAACCATAAACATACAGCACAAACCAGCAGAATCTTTGAGGTCATTATCAAAGGCAAAAGTCATATGACGTAGAATATAAAACCACCTTTCCTCCACCTCCCCCCTTACACTCCCATCTCGTCAGAGAAATTGTGTGACGTATTTAGTAGGGTTTCACACACCATAAGGAAGAGACATGCCTAAGAGTGTAGGAGAATATTATAATTTATAAATACATATATAAATTTGCTAGAACGATAATAAGAAGAAATTATTTTGGAGTTAAACACAACATCGCTAAAGATCTACACACGCCTGCGTTTTAACCGTGCCATTCACTTCCACTAAGCCCTTTCTGTTTCATTAAATCACTATATTAAATTATTAGCATCATTTCAGTTTATAAACACGCTATAACAACAACTTAATTAACAACGAATTCTACGAGCAAGTCACCACGTCCCTACTTGATACTACCGTACATACAGGCCGTCTCTCCAAAATAACGCCCACGCTTCTACCCTATTTTAACGTTTTAAATACCACATTTCATCAAATATTGATATATTTTTCGTCATTTTTAATATCTTACACAAATACATACCCTAATTTACATCTTAAATTTTTCATAAGGCTTCACATTTATGTTGTGCACATTAAGTAATATTGCATTGTGAGGTAGTGAGATCTCAAACCGACGCAGCTCTGAACACTTCTAGCTTTGTGTTTCAGCATGACGATGGCTAAATATTAGCCGAAACATGTAGGTGACTTCGTTTTCGAAATAAAATGTTGTGTTATAATTTCTTACACTTTTTATTATACTCAAGACACAACGGGGATGAAACACGTTAAGATTATTACGTAGTAGCATAAGGTAGCTGAGCTGATAGCATTTATGAATGTGAATAGTAGATGACAGCAATACAGTACAACAGAAGGCACTTAAATAAGTTCTGCACTGTGGAAATATGGAAAGCTGTATAGATTACAAAGTTTGTATACTTCGTATTAAAATGGGGTTGAAACTGTTTTAATGAGTGTAAATAATTTTTTCGAATAAAAAATTCTGCATGTGCACAGCAACTTATATATAAATAGGTTTTATACTCCATGGTTTTCGTTTAAATTTCAGTTGGGTTTATTTTAGTATATTATTGAAAGTTGTTCTTGTACTTGACTAAGAAATACTCCACGACGGTATATAGGGAGAATGGAGGTACAGATCCACGTGTCCTTATTGTTGGTACTAGATGGAGATTAATGTTCAGCATCAAGCCCCCATCCACCTTCTCCCTGGAAAAGAGCTCCCTGTGAACACAGGGTAAGCGACCGTCTCGAGACGATAGCAAGGAGAAGGGAGAATAACATTAAAATCGTTCTTAAAGAAAAATTGTGTGATTGTGTTAACTGATGTCAGTTAGTTTAAGAGAGGATTAAATGTAGTGGTGTTGTGATCACGGCAATGAACCGTCACACTGCATAAAGGCGGAAAGGCTCTGGTTAGTTGCTCCACTATCAGCGTCTCAAGTAGTACTCGGTCATTCGGTCACTCAGCCAGCCAGTAAGTAGTTAGTCAGTTAAGGGGAAGCTGGTAGGAACCTGGGTTAAATAATCCCTAGACTAAATGCAGTAAAAAGGAAACAAGCTAGTTCCGTGGTCACTTTATATCTTCTTCCAATGTTAATTCAAAACGTATTTTTTCACTTCCATTTAATCAGATAAAAGCCGATGGTATTTTCCACAGAGTCTACATTGCCTTTTGGTTTTCTGAACAGCTCCACCTACTGACTGGTATGTAGGTATTAGCAGTACGTCAATATATATTTTTTTCAAAGTACATAGAAAAGAACCCATAAATGTTGACATGTCTCTTGAGAATTAACCAGAAAAAACCTGGGAATCCCCAACACGTCAAATGTCACTAAATCACGCACTATAACTGCACTACCCTTCGGGCACGAAATTATGATCAGGAACTTGAACCGAAATGAAACCCAATCTTTCCAAAATACTTTCAAGCTGAGACAAATAGCTTGATAAATCCAGCAATTGTAAATTAAAAAAAAAAAGATGTGGAAGACTCGTGGCATATTTAAAGTAGCCAGCATACATTACTGTTTGCGTTAAGATCATGTAGAATACAGAAAACCTTCAGTCAGCGTGGCTTGAATGCGAGTCAAAAATAGAACCTGGTTCCTGCTGATTACGAAGTTGGAGTGCCACTGATCACGTGGCGGTGTTTCCTGTTTTGAAGTTGGTAAATGAGACAGTATCTTTTGTTTGTATACACCGCAACATTTTACTGTTGGACTCAGTCAATGAACTATTTTGGTGAAAACTGAATGTTGCTTGGCCACAATGAGAGCCATATCTAAGATAGCTGTTTTGTGAGTGTGTCTGTGTAATCTGTAGGCTAAATCAAGACCCTGCACACGGCTGTTTATGATACATGAAGTTGCAACTAAAACAGAAATGAAGAACTTCTTTAAACCTTGTATAACATAAGCACACATCACACAACAGAGACAGTTCTACAGATCGGATGCCACAGTAACTAGGCAACAAAACGTACAGTCAACAGTGATGAATATCAATAATCTAACTGCTATGTTTTTACCGCCTTCGGTTCTTGAAAATCCTACAGTTAATTAATGTAAGATATTTGCTTGTTAGAAGTCGTGAGTTGGAACTTATTTTCATAAAAGCTGCCCACCCGTGTGCCTCAGAAATTTGCAGAAAAATATCGGTTCCTTTCTTAAAATCTTTCGGAATCCAGTTATTTCCCTGATGATAATTCTCGTCAATTTGTTGCAGGCAATTCATGTACGAAGAGCAGGTCTACCTGTCGTTCTCCTCAGTCTTCTTCCCTTTCCCTATGCACACGCATTTAGTATCGGCGCCGCTCGCTTTCCCTTCAGACATTACACTGTTCCGGAAATGAAATGTTCGCTTTCTATATCTACAAAGTCTGGTGTCAGTACCTGTGTATATCAAATTACCGAGAAGCATACTTTGGTAAATCCTCCGAAAAATTCGGATGTTGTTGAACTGCAACAGTAAATTACGATAATTTGCTTATGCAAATTGGAGATAAGTGCGATGTTCAAGTTGGGAGGGGGGGTAAGGATTGGTGAATTTCGTGGTTGGTCCACTATTCCACCAAAGTGCCAGTGTCTCTGTCCTGCTCTCACCAATTGTAGCCACAGGAATTTGTGAACTCTCTCCATTCCTCTTCTGGGATTAATAAACAATGCGTTTTAATGGAACGTATTTCATAAGGCCACTACGAATATTTTTACAGCAGCGAGTAACGCCCATCTACAGCAGGATGGTGTTACTTTTTTTGTTACTACAACGCCATGTTTATGGCCTGCAACGGATGTGTGTGTGTGTGTAAACACGTCCATTTTGTTACTTCTAGATGCATTTCGAGCACCCCTCGAGTGCTATAAAATATTTTTTGATATGTTTTACTACCGCAACCAGAAATGTACTCAGATTGGTGTAGGCTGACGTGTTTTAGTGCGTCTGCTCCAGTCATGCGCTTCCTAATGTCACAAACCAGCCGGAGACCATGAGATTTGTCTTGGCAGGATTGTAACACAGTGGGATTAAGTTGTGTGATAGTGAAATGTAAGGATACAGTTATCTTTGCGTTGAGTACCTCATCACGAAGGTGAGGAGGTGCGGGGGTAAGACTCTACGCATCTAAACCTCACGGCTAGACGGAAATGACTGATCAACTCTACACTCCGTCCGTCTTAATCCTGAACGAGTCTCAGATACAAATCGGAAACTGAGCACCAGAGGTGGCCGGTAGATGAGGTACATACAAAATTCGTAAAGGAAATGAACCGTAAGAAGCACCGCCCGGACTCGGGCAGTGCATTTATTGGTTCCGGTACGTGAGCAAAGCGATGTAGCGGTCAGGCTGTGGGTGCTTGATGCGGAGGAGTACGGGTTCAATACATCTAGGTACTATTTGGCCTATGACACAATGTCGTTACACCAATCAATTCCCTAGGGCACAGCGCTTTTTCAGAAGCCAACGGCCACTCAGCACGTAAAGGTTTTCTCGCCTTCTGCGCAGGCCGGATGTTCATTATCGTTCTCAAAAGCAGTGAACGTTGCTATTAAAGATTACATAACATAAAGCTATACTGAGATATGGGGCAAAACAACATTAGCACATAGGAGACGCGTAGGTAAAACTCCACACATTCTACAAGTCAGCTGAGCTGGAGATATTTGTGCAGTAAAAGAGTTTGGCCGATTTATTGCCTAGCATAGTGTCGCCGATAATTTCGATAGAAGGCTGGGTGAGCCCAAAAAGGGTATAGTTGTAAAAAAATAAAATTTTGTACCTGGCAGGATTATAACTACGGCCATCAAAGAAGGTGGCTCTATTGATAACGCCAGTGACTTGTCACGGGTTCGAATATCAGCTGGTAAACGAATTACTTCAACTGATATTATCATGGTTATTCCTATTTTGTGCATGCGAATTCTGGGATTGTTCCTTAAATTGAAAGCATGACTGCTTTCTTCTACATGCTTCCCAGTTCGTTAATTACTACCATCAAATTATTCGTTGCTATTTAGTCACCGTTACTGACAGTGACAAATAATCCAGGGCACGTCCTTCTGCAAGGCATGAGGACGTCCTGAGGGAGAGGTACAATTTCATTCATCCGGCACTACATCCAAGTGGTCAGCTTCACACACCGGCCGCTTTACCCCTGAAAAAAAAAAAAACCTGGTACCCATTAACTAGGACGCTGGGTGGGCCCCAAAGCCGATCTGGGCGTTCTGGAGAAGCCAAAAATCTCTTGTCCTTGGCGGGAATCTAACCCTAGAAAGTCCAGTCTACAGCGTAGTCACACCAACTACGCTATGCCGGCCCACATTGAATTAACTAAACGTAACGTAATGTAAAGTGGTCCCTGTCCATGTCATCAAGGCATATAGGCGGCGTAGAGGTTTGCCCCCACGCAAAATTAATTTCGATCTTCCAGCCTGTACTTTATATATATATATATATATATATATATATATATATATATATATTTCTGGCATTTCCTTTATGTGTGAAAGTGAAACAATTAGTTCTCGTAACGTCCACTTGGTAGGAACAGAACAGCATTTGGTAGGCAACAATAATTCTGGCAGCCTAATCAGTCGATTTAGGGTTGTGGAACACCGATAGCCATATACTGTGGAGTTAGAGTGGGTGTGGGGGGAGGGAACTGTTGGTAGATGAGTCCGCGCAGCTGGTCTGGCGGAGATAATACTGCCCTGCTGAGCGGCCGGCGCGACCAGATAACATAGCACGAGCGTGGTGCTTGCTAAACATAGGGTTTATCAACCGATATGACCATGGTCATCATCTCTGGGATAATCACCGAGTAAAACAGATAACTGCAGCCCGCAGAGATTACAGAAGACACAATTACACGTCTGTGTGGTTGTCGGAGAAATGGCGAATACTAACCGAGCTACTCTTTAAACCGCGTATGATCCAACAAACCCCACGACACATGTTTCTTACATTCGATAATGCACACACGGCTTTTGCAAGCTTGTATATACAGACATTAGTTTATTGAACTTTGCAACGCAAAACAGCATTTATTTATTAATAAAGGTAAAGTTTTCCCGTTACAGGCCCGGTGTGGCCCAGAGGGTAGGTAGAGGTATAGTTCTATTCTTCCATGACCGCGGCACTAGAAGGGGGTGAGTGGTCAGCAGCACGCCCCGGCCGCACTTTACCCCTGGGAAAGATTCGGTACCAATTTTACAGGACGCTGGGTGGACCCCATGGCCGGTCTGGACGGGCGGAAAATCTCATCCCCACCGGGATTCGATCCCAGACCGTCCAGCCCGTAGTCAGTCGCTATACCAACTGAGCTACCCGGCTCACATTTATTTATTAAAGCAAAGTTTAAATTATAAGAAGCTTTGCAACACAATATAAACTTTATTCCGAACAATTTATTTGTTCACACAAATATTAGTTTGTGTCACAAAGTGCTTCTTCATTCAGTCACACAAACGGCACGTAGTGAAATTTTGATACATTTACTCAGAGTCAAGCTACGGACTTCTTATGATCTTGAACTGTTTAATGCCTTTCCTTGCCAGATTTCGGTATCGCTCTCCTACATGCACTATTTGTACATGTTTGTTCTAAATAATTTGTAAATATTGAACTACGGCATCTCAGTAATCTATTACTGTTTCATATATTTAATGTACTACAGCCCTACGCAACTATGCAAATCTTCAGATTTCATTTTACTATTTATTCCACAACGATTTCCTGACCTTAAAAATTAATTTAAGGCGACTGTGTTTCGCGTTGCTCTGTACCAGCTGTTAACAAACAACAACTGTCACATTTTATTACGGGTCCATTCAAGCCGAACTTGTCGCCTAGATAGTACTGTACTGTACTAGATAGTACTGTACTAGACAGTACTGTACTAGATAGTACTGTACTAGATAGCACTGTACTAGACAGCACTGTACTAGACAGTACTGTACTAGAGAGTACTGTACTAGATAGTACTGTACTAGACAGTACTGTACTAGAGAGTACTGTACTAGATAGCACTGTACTAGACAGCACTGTACTAGACTGTACTGTACTAAATAGTACTGTATTAGATAGTACTGTACTGTACTAGA
>Ga0123355_10018534_pt1 | contig 11047 bp, 4 predicted proteins | sample TergutEmb28metaG_3_FD_89872 | JGI IMG/M metagenome (GOLD analysis project Ga0123355, IMG submission 89872) | Embiratermes neotenicus P1 segment gut microbial communities from Petit-Saut dam, French Guiana - Emb289 P1 | ecosystem: Host-associated > Arthropoda: Insects > Digestive system > Gut ...
ACTCCTCAACAATAAAGGCTCGATGTTCTCCCAACCACACCATGGTGTACACTGAAAACGGCACGTACACCGCTGTTCGACGACGCGCTCCCCACCCGAAGCTATGACCCTCCCAAATCGGGGCGTTCTTTCTGCCGCACCCTGTATAATACAATACATGTAAAACATAACACATATTTCATCTTAAATTATTTAAATGAAAAAGTATATTGTAATCAACACTAAACACATGACTACCTAAGTCCATGTTAAAGTAAATACAATTCTCTGTATAATAAAATTTAATCAGGATAACAAATTATTATCCTGAAACACAACAGACAAAACATCTCACAAGAGTTTATTTTCCAACCGTAAATCAAAATTTTCACTGCAACTATTAACCAACAAATGCACCTATATAACTTTCATGTAAAACACTTTAAAACACTTAAAACCACTCCGACATGTTTCAATCTTTTCAGTGATTTTAAGTGTTTTAAGTAAAAGTTATATAGGTGAATTTGTTGGTTAATAGTTGAAGTGATTTTATGAAATGCACGGTGCAACGATGAGATTCAAAATTTTCACCCTTACAAAAACCAAGAAATGTAACAGACTCAACATAATGTTATGATAAATTCCAACTTAACTGTGGTAATATGCCAATGATTTTCCAAGTACCCTAGAATTATGGGGTAAATAACTATAATTACCTATATGCTAATATAGTGTTTTATTCATGTGGTGGCCTTTGACTGTGAAATGTTCCCCGTGTTTGATCTGTGCATTTTGTTTGTTGGCATTGTTTGTATATTGTCGTGACTTGTCCACTGTTGTGTAATACGAATCTACTGATGCAAATAAATTCAAAAAATTCTTAACTACAACTGATAACGAAAATATTTATTGGGAGTAAACAGGAATATTTAACTATTTAAACAGTGGATGTCAAGAGTCTCTATACCCAGCATTCATAATAATTACTTTTTTTAATCTTAAACATAAAGTTGCAATAGGGAGAACTGCCCCAGAAAATTATTCCATATGACATGGTGGAACGCACATAAGAAAAATAAATTGTTCTTAAACATTTTAAAGACATAATTGACTTAAGCGATCTGGCAGAACAGCCCGCAGTGCATAACTTAGAGGCTAGTTGTTCGATTTGTTTCTTCCATGATAGCGTGTTATCTATGGTTAATCCAAGAAATTTTTTTATAAATATTGTTAATTTGAACATCTTCAAAATTTATGTTTCCATCAATTTTTGTATTTGATTTTGCTGTAAAGTGCACATAATTAGTTCTATTAAGATTTAATGATAATGAATTTATTGCAAACCATAGGTTTATTTTAACAAATGTTGCTATAAATTCTGTGGCATAATTAGTGGAATCGGAGTTATAAAATATAATACTAGTGCTGTCAGTGAACAAAGTTGGATGAAACAGGTAGCACATAAAAGAACAATGAGAAATTAATATGAAGTTCTGATTCAAAAACATCCACATAAGAGACCAAGAGACCATTTGCAAGACATAATCATGGACAGCAGTATAGGATTAAAATGGATTATGAACATACTGGAAGTACATAAACTATGAAACATCTGGCTCAAAAAAATAGACCAGTGGAAAGCTCATGTGAACATGGTAATAAACGTTTGGGTTCCACATGGTGGATAATTTCTTGACTACCTCACACTACTAGCTTCTCTGTCTTTTGTTTCACTGAACCTTCTTAACTCACTCTTTTGAGGGATTCAGCTGTTATTTCTGCAACAGCTGTGCCTGTGCTCATCATGATGTTTTGTGTAGGGAATGAATCTCAACAAAATTCTAATACAGAAAAAAATGGATTTGTAGCCTCCACTTATATTGGTCCCAGATTTCACCAATCAAAATGACACAGTTCATTTAACTAGTTTTCAAGATAACCACTAAAACTTCAAAGTATGTCAGGTATCCAGGGAACCTGGAAGAGGGCTCATATACTGGGGACTTTGAAAGATGAATGAAGGAGGGCTCTAGGAATGGGGCATCTCTATCCAAGGGAGCTCTGTGAGGGAAACCTGGAGGGAGGGCTCCTCTACTGGGGACCCCAAATGATATGCTAAGTAAGACTCCGGAAATGGGCGTCTGTTTACATAGGGGCCCCATTTTGGGGGAACATGGAGGGATGCTCCTTTCCTAGGGCCTTTCTTTAGGGAAATTTTTTATGAGAAATTCGAGATATGTAAAAAAGGCCCTGTAAATGGGCAGCTTTCTCCATAGGGCCCTGTTGGGGAACCTGGAGGGGGTTCCCTTACTGGGACTTTAAGAGAAAATGAACATGCATATCTGGGTTCCTTTTCTTGGACCCAGAGGACATTAAACATTAAGTCTGGGGTCCATCTGGAACTTTATCAAGGAACAGGGCTCTCCTGAGCTGATATCAGATTATAGGGCATAAAGGGCCCATGTATAAGGCCTAGGTGCATCGGGACCATAGGGGCTCAAACCCAAATGTTTATCTTATCTAATCTAATCTACGTCAGGTATCCAGAAATACAATATAAATCTTAAAAAAAAATCACACAAGTATTAATATGTTTCATGCCAACATGTCTTATACTTTACTCCTTGTCTCTGTTCACTCACCCCTGCACAGAGTGATAACCATACTTCTTAACCTCAGTGAATAAACATAGTTTATGAAAATAACAAACATTCTAGCCATTAAAAATAGAACATCTATAGAAAATTCACCACTTCTACAAGAAATATGACCACTTTGCATACACCCATGAATCAAAAACGAATATTTGTATCTTAATAAGGCTCCCCAAGTTCACTATAAAAACTCAGAAATGAAAGCCATAAAGATTGGACTGTGTAAGATTCTACTTACAGTCACCAATGTAAGCACTGACATTCCTTTGCACCTACAACAAGTAAATGACAAGGCTGTATCAACAAATATTCTAATGGATGAGATCTAACGTTCTGGTATTGGTGAGTAAAAAGATTACAGTCTTCTGAAATGAGACACTGCACAATTTGGTGGACAGGTAGGCTACTAACATTTCGGAAGAACCAATTACCTCCATTTTCGTGACACAAGAAGCACCTTATTCAGTGGGGCAGCACATTAATCTGCAATGTTGGCATCTGCTTATTAAACTATATGCTCTCAATGCAAATCCAAGAAAATGGATCCAAAAAGAAAACTACCCAATGTAAAAAATATAACTTCAAGATACAATTTTTCTAAAACAGTTTGCTTAAAGATAATTCTGGAAATCAATACTTGGCTTCTTGAGTTATTAGCAACATCATAAACAGAGGAAGTTTCTGAAATATGATGATTTTATTCATCATTTTGCAGCTGCTGTTTTCAAATTATGATGCTGTGACCATGCTTGTACAAACAAGTACACTTACACTAATTCAGTGCCTATAACAGGCTTATACTGTGTCAAATGTAGTATAATGAGAATACTGTAGCTTGAACAAGATTTCACAAAGAAAATATTACATTATAGAATTTTACTGAAGACTCCATCCCAGCACACTCACACACATTTGCTTGGGCTAATATATATTAGATAATAAAAACATTTCAAACATAAAATTCATACGCCATACCCACCTTGAAACTGCAATCTAAACAGACAAAACTGTCACTGGGGCTACGACGACAGATTGAAAATTAAATACAATGTTGAAGAAAACTACATCAATTTTTTTTATAGAAACCATCCCGATGTGTGTACAGGAATTATAAAAATGAGAATGTTCCCCATCAAACACAACTATAATATACAATAAAACTAGTTGTGCTTGACAGTAACATTCTTATTTTTATAAAACTACATCAAACTGTACCAGAATGCTTGGAATGATAATTTCAACGTGACTGACTTTTAACATACTTGGTCTGTGACTAAGCTATAATTAAAAACGTGATGAAGTGTAAAAATAAAAGGTGTTTTGTCTTGTAACCATTTGAATTACATCAGATCACACCCAGTTTTTAAAGATCTGCCACATACTTATTTGAGTTGGGATGGTTTCTTCAAAGAGAAGGCAGCCAAAGACCTCAATGGCAGTGTATATAAACACTAAAAATATTAAATAAAGCAAAAAATTCATCACTTTTCTATCCACATTTGCACTCATAATAAAAATCACTGTCACTCAAGGCTGAGATCACTATCATCAGCATCATTCTGTGACTGAATAATTGACGGCACACAAGTCTTATCTGGTAGCATACCATGTTCCAAGAGGAAACTTTCCACATCTTCAGAAAAGAAGTCATCTCCCAGTTCCTCGCTGACACGAACAAAATTTCCAACCAACTGACCTGCCTTGTACACGAGAAGAGCTGGTACTCCACTTATTTTAAAACGTTTACTCATTCCTGCAACCGATCCAACCATTTTGCAGAATTTCACTTGCTGATAATCTTGACTCAAAGAAATCAGACTCCCATTCATCGCTTCACAACCTGGTACATTTTCTTCGTATATGTGTACTACAACTGTCACAGCTTTATCTTCTTTGTCAATTGCATCAAGGAATTCTTGTCCATCCCTAATGTTTACAACCTTTCCAAATTTTGGGAGAGTGGATAACTTAGCCATCATCTCTTCCATTCTCTTTTTTTGAAAATGTAGCAAGAATTCATCTGACAACAATTCTGCCATCTCAGGGTCTGCATTTTTCTCCCTCTCTTCTTCCAATGCAGACTTGCAAGTTAGAGATAGCTTCTGGATCAAAGCCTGCCTTTCTTTCTCCTGTTCAGCTCTTTTCTCAGTTTCCAGTTGTTTAAACCTTTGCCAGTCTTTCATAACACCTTTGGGGCCTGTGTTTGTTGACGACCCCTCCCATTTATATGGATCAGGACGAGGAACTGCAACTGTTTCTTTTGTCATTGTAGAGGTTTGTATTTCTTTACCGCTATCATCATCGGACTTCTCCCCTTCACTCTCGCTACTGCTGCAATAACAATGGGCCTTCTCCCCCAACAATTTATCCTCCAATGTCGTCATTTCTCTCTTCTCGCCTTCTTCACCACTACGAACAATCCTAGGAAGTCTCGATAACACAAAAACGAAACTATATTAATACCAAGCAAAACTCTTCATACCGACGCTTTGTTTACGATCGACAATTGTTAAGTTGGTGGTCTGTTTCTAATTTTGTGGCGGTAATGATGTCGCCAATGCACCAGTTCAAAATTTACCCAACAATGAGGTAGTGCTACTGACGCACGTTTGAAGAGGTTATGGGTTAGTATAGGACGTATCAGTGTGCAGCGACAGTGGCCTGCAAGAACTAGGTGCAGGTAGGTGTGTCGGTGATTGATGTTAAATCTAAAGGAAAATTCGTGAAGACGGAACTAGAGTCAACGATTTTCCGCATATAAATAAGGTATGGTTGTATTTACATTTTTAATTATTTAGAAGTTCGTCCGTTGTGCGGAAACTTCATATTGTTTATAAATGTCGCTGAGCAGGTTCATTGGGCGTTACCGCTTAAATGATTATGACTTGATTTCAGAATGGCAGAGAGACATAGTTTTGGCGTAAACCCAATCACTTGTCACGCATGGAACAGAGATCGAACTCGTAAGTGATAACCAAGGTTTAGCATGTGTACTTATATTGTAATTTGAGAAGAAAAATGTTGGAGTGCCATCGTAATGAAAGAAACGCAGAAACATGGCAGTGATTTGAAGTAAGATTACCAGAACGCTTAGGCATATAACGTGTATGAAATACGCGTGGCATGTCATGAGAACAGGTCCGGCTTGAGGCTATTGCCGTGTATGCAGCAGCATGCGGCCCTTCTTGTGGGGGGGCGGGGGAGGTTTTGTTGGGTTTCAAATTTTTTTGTGAAACACTTTTTGTATGTAAGTACTCTCTTCCTTGTCAATTCAGGATTGTGTGTAGGTAGGCCCCCCAAATTTATTGGGCTCAGAAACGTCTCAAATTGGCCCTGCATGAGAGATTTTTGTTAATTATGACATTATGTGGCAGAATGTATTGTGACATTTACAGTTGTAACAGCTCATTGCTGATGATCTATTAAGTGATTAACAATTTCAGTGTGAGGTTAGCCATTAATGCAGAATGTATTTTCTTTCTATAGTAAGTAGTATTACACCTAGCCGTATTTAACTGGGAGATTTGTGTAGTGTGACGTGTGCCAGTTTCACTTTGGAATAACGGTAGTTCATAACTGTGATAAATATGTGGTTACAGATGAAAATTTTAATGTACTGACGAGTTAATGGAGTGGTTAAGCTGTGTTGCTGTGAGTGATTTAGCTACAGAAGTTTAAGTGTGTTTAGTTACATATTCATTTTGCTAAGTACTCACATATTCCTACAAGAATACTGTGATACTGGCTACCACATAAAGTGGTAGACTGGATTTGTGCTTCATATATGGCAGCTGCATGGTTCAGTTCTGGCTTTGGAGACCAGCTGTCACAAAAAGTTTTCTTGGACAACTGGAATAGTACTTTAAATGTAGGAAGTGGTCCATACCTTACCCCAAGTTTTCATACTAATTTCTCTACTAATTTATAAGAATTTTAAAAAAGAAAGAGGAAAATGTATTTCTTGGCAGTATCCTAGCTAGCTAAAATTTGAAGTTGGTAACCTTGTTTATATTGATTACAATATTGAAGGTTTGCACATTTATTTACATCTTTCCAGAAGTTGCTTTGTCACCTAATAACCATGAAGTCCATATTTATCAGCGAGCTGATAGTGATTGGAAACTTGTGGATGTTCTTAACCAACATGATTTACGTGTTACGGGTATTGACTGGGCACCAAAGACTAATCGAATTGTTACTTGTGCTGTAGTAAGTATAAGCGTACCAAATGAACGTCTTGTTCAACTACACTAGTAGAAAAGGTTTATGTAAAATCTTTGAGGCTAAAATAGTTGTAATTTCAGTGTCGTGCGTACATGCATATATGCACACATACAAGATTTCACTTTTGTCAATCCCTGCGCTACATTGGCATAGGATATAAAACATGTCACAAGAATAAATCTGATTGAAGACAATCAATAGTCACATAATAAATCAGTTTTACATGTGCACAAGTATGTTCAAAAAACATCATATATAAAAATAATGCAGTATTAAAAAACAGTAAAAATATCTGGTATCAAATACTAACAGAAATCATAATTAATTATTAAAAACCCCAATCAGGCTTCATACCAAATACAATGTTAAAGAGTTCATATATTGTTCAATGGAGTAGAGGGCTTTGTCAATTAAATACTTCTTCATAGTTGCTATAAAGCATTTTTTCCTTAGAACCAACTCAGCAATATATTCGGGCAATTTGTTAAAGATTTTTATGCTATCATATTATGCCCCTTTCTGGTACATTGTAAGGGTGGTTGACAGTTTATGTAATTGTAATTTATTTCTTGTATTAAACCCCTGAATTGTAGAATTAAATGTATAAATTCCAAGTTCTGTGACAAGAACTATTTTCAGGGATAGTACATATTGCGAACACAAGGCTAATAATTCTGATCTCTGAAATAAAGGTTGACGTGGTGTTCTAGAGCTCAAACCAGTCATAATTCTAATTATTCTTTCCTGTTGTAGGAAGACTTTTTTGCTATATATCGAGTTCCCCCCAAAATAGAATGCCGTTTTCCATTATAGCATGAAAGTATTCAAAATAAATCATTTTCAGAGGGGAAATGTTACTGTAAGAGTATATAGATTTAACAGCAAAGCATTCACTACTCAGTTTAGGTAAAACTTTATTAATATATTTCTTCCAGTTTATATGCCTAATTCTAACCCTAGGAAATTGTTATTAGTAGATTATTTTATTGAATTATTTCGTAAGTTAATTGGAAATGTCTTTTGTCTTGGTAATGTTTTGAGCTGAATTTAACAATGTGTGTCTTGTCTATATTTACAGTTAATCGTTAATTAAGAGCCATTCCCTCATGCACTCCGGTGGAGTCTTAGGTTTTGTTTGTAACTCATTAATAATCTTAGCAGTAATTAACACATTTGCATCATCTGCATACATTACCATTCTAGCATTGTGATATATTCCATATGGGAGATCATTTATATAAATTAAGAACAAAGTCCTGGGGCACTCCACTGTTTACAGTTTCCCAGTTGGAAGAACTTTCTGCTCCTGGATTTTGTGTAGACATATTAAACTTTCGTTTCTTGTTTGTGAGATACGATTTAATCCGATAGACACGTTCCTTGAACTCCGTAGTGGAATAATTTGTTAAGAAGAATTACATAGTTGAGACAGTCGGAAGCTTTAGACAGGTTACAAAACATGCCTGCTCTGCTGCTGGTGATTTAGTGAGATGAATATGGTATCCATATAGTAAAGATTGCATTTTCATTGTTGATTCCTTTTCTAAATCTGAATTGCTCTGGAACAAAAATTTCGTTTGACTGTAAATGTAGTTGTAATCTATTAAACAGTAATGTTTCCAGAACTTTGGACAATGATAGTAATAATGATATTGGTCTTTAATTAGATATATTACCTGAATTCATGGAATAATGTCCATTCAGAAATTTACAGAATTTTCAGAAATGCATCTTATTTCAGGATCGTAATGCTTATGTGTGGACTCAAGGAGACGATGGAAAATGGAAACCAACGTTGGTTCTGCTTCGTATCAATCGTGCAGCAACATGTGTAAAATGGTCTCCACTTGGTAAGTGTTGGACGGTTGTATGTACTGGCATAATGGGAAAAACCTAGTATGGTAAAAATTTGACTGTTTGATATAGGACACACAGCACTCATTTCATGAGCATAACAAACCACCTGACTTTGGTATTTGTGGTCCCTTGTTCTCTGTCAGCTGTATATTCACATGTTTTCTTGTAGTGTGCATGATAGTTTTAAGAATAAACCACATTTATGCTTCAAGTATGGTGGTCATAAGTTACATAACAATCTTGAAGAATTTTGAATGATTGCTTTGTATATTCATACTGATGGCTGGATGATTTGTGAAACAATAATACGTGTAGCGTGATTGTCTCTTATTACTGCAGTGCTGCAAGTACATAAGAACCACAGGCGTATCAACTAATGTACTGCTTAATTGTTTATTCTTTATCAGAGAACAAATTTGCTGTGGGTTCTGGAGCTCGACTGATCTCAGTTTGCTATTTTGAGAGTGAAAATGATTGGTGGGTATCAAAACATATCAAAAAACCAATTCATTCAACAATCACTTCAATTGACTGGCATCCAAACAATGTCTTGCTGGTGGCAGGATCTGCTGATTTTAAGGTAAATGAAATCCCTTTTATTTTATTTTTGAAAACTTGTTGAAGCAAATATTTACTTCCATGTGACTTTGCTAATGTAGGCTGTCAGTGTACATAAGGACTTCCATCAGTATTGAATTTATCATGCATTCTCACTGTAACAACATTATTATCGCATGGGCAAGAGTTAAAAATATATAATGACAGTTTAACATTACGACCTTCTTATACAATACACTTATATGAAATTTGGTAAACACATTTTCATGCTTGTAAGTGTGCAGAGTGGTATTTGATCACATAAGAGGGCTGTGGCATAGATCAGGCAGTCAGTGGCCAACTTCTCACTGTAACAGGGGTGCATTCTGAATGTAGTCCATGTGAAATTTGTGGTGGACAAAGTAACATTGGAACAGATTTCTAGGTACTTTGGTTCTGTCCTGTCAGCTGTCATTCCACAAATATTTCCGATCCGTACTTCTTCAACTATCATTGACGTGAACAGAACACATACTGACAGAATCATGATAAATAAACCACAAAACAAACGAGTCATGAAAGACTGTGAAAACAAAATAGGTACCGAAATAATGTGACTGCTAAATCGATCAAGATTATGGCAGTGTAGGAAGTGTATTAATAGATATGAAATTTAATTACAATTTTAGAGTCTAGATTCACCATATTGATGTCTTACATATGTATTTCTGTACTCTGATTGATCTTTATGTATGTTTTGCTCTAAATGATACAATTTCAGGACAGGTATTGTATGAACATAGGTGACATCAAGAGATAAAGAATGTATACATTAAGTTGAAAAAATGAAAAGGCACTAGCATTTGGTATTGGTATTTCTTTAGGTACGGGTGTTTTCGGCATTTATTAAGGATATAGAAGAAATGCCTCAGCCATCACCCTGGGGAATGAAGATGTCTCTGGGCCAGCTGTTGGCAGAGTTCCCAAATTCATCAGGTGGAGGTGAGACATTGGCATTATTTTAAAAATCATGTCAGTGTTTCCTGCTTTTTGAAAGTCCTTTACACTTATAAACGTTGTGTTTCAGTTTTCTTACATCTCAGACTTGCACATGTACTAAAAGCTCATGTAATAAGTTTAATTTTATTTATTTTTGATAATTATTGTACAGTTTGGATCAGGTGACTGAAAATGTTAGAAAGGGTCTAGTGGAATGTATTGAATAGAATACTCTTATGTATGTATCCTAACCTTGCTGCAGTACATTACTGAACATGTTTCAAATTTGAAAATTTTATACTAATGGCAGTAGTAGTGTCATGTGCAACAGCACTGCAATTGAACTATACAGAGTGGGAACTCTCTTAATAAAACTGCTGTCTCAAACTGCTTAAACAAATAAGGTACTCATACAGTTACAGCTAACTGCAGTTAACAAATATACAGGGTCATCGAAAAAGATGGACGGGATTTGAAACCGCTATAACTTAAAAAGTACTAGACGGATTGGTCGGCCAGTAGATTTTTGCTTTTCAACAGTACCTGTTTCTTTAAACTGATTCGTCCACCGATTCAAAGCCTTGTCCGTTGGAGGTTTTTCTCCTGGATGTAAACTTCGCCACTTACGCTGCACTGCGACAACCGATTTCAGTTCTGCATACCACAACACAAACTGAGCCTTCTGGTGAACCGTCCACATCCTGCCGCGCACTGATTAAAACTGAAAGACAATGACGCAACTGTTCCAAAGTCACCCCCTCCCCAGCACGTGCACATGACTCACCACCGGCGTGAAC
>Ga0123355_10018535_pt1 | contig 11047 bp, 4 predicted proteins | sample TergutEmb28metaG_3_FD_89872 | JGI IMG/M metagenome (GOLD analysis project Ga0123355, IMG submission 89872) | Embiratermes neotenicus P1 segment gut microbial communities from Petit-Saut dam, French Guiana - Emb289 P1 | ecosystem: Host-associated > Arthropoda: Insects > Digestive system > Gut ...
AATTGTTAGATACCCTCCCCCCACCCTGGTCTGGGGCTTTGGGGCGCGGCCCCCCCCCCCCCCCCCCCAAATCATTCCACGACTTTCCACGCTTTAACAAAAAAGCAACCGACTGAACAGTAACAAAGACCTTCTACAACAAGCTACGGCACACGAGGAGTTCTTGCAGTTGTTATGGATGATGATGCGTCGGTCTACGGATACAATGCCAACACGATCTTCATGATGGAGTCAAAATCACTACCAAGACCAAAAAAAGCGCGACACAGCAGAAAGAATTTGAAGACTATGCTAGGGTGTTTTCTTCCTAGAGGTCAAAGCGTGAATCAACAATTCCGGCTGACAGTTTTACGGCGTCTACGAAAAGCAGTGTACAAGAAACGGCCGTAACTTTGGCCAGAACACAGCTGGACGAAACTCCTGTGCTTCGACAGCCTCACAACAGCCATGAACTCTCTTCAACAAACTTTGTCCTACTCCCGAAGTTGAAGGATAGTTTAAAAGGAAGTCGATCTGATTCAGTAGTGGAAATACGCGAAACTCGTTAGAGCAGCTAACTCAGTTTTCTTCAGAATCCTACGTGGCAGGCTGGGAAGAATGGACACATCGTGTCAGTTGTAGTATTGATACACAAGAGGGCTCTTTCGAAGCTAATAACGTTCAAACAAATTTAATCGGTAGGTAATGCGTTTTATTTCACACGTCCACGAAGTCTCTGAAAAGCTCTCGCAGTGACCAGGTACGCTACGAGGTGGACAACCGAAGAATTGTTGCTGGACCCGGCAGAGGCAAGAGCAATTCTCAACTGCCCAGACCGCAGCTGAGGCCCGCTCACAATCCTATTCAATGGGCACCGACGCGCCTTCCCAGGGTTACAGCAAGCGGGGGAGTGTAGATGACAATCTACACCTAATGGGGAGACATACAAAATTTGCGAGACTATAACTCCACTCCCCCATATGCCTTCACAGAGTGTAGAGAGACAAGTGGCCCTTTCCCTTACCTTGCAATCGCCTGCCAATCAACTACATTTCACTTTACAGCTCTATTATAGGGAAAACAAGAATCTACTGCTGCATTAACTGTGGCTGCCCTTTGAACAAAGTAATAACTATATGTACCACCAGTAGTGTTGATAACCGGCCGGGAGCCCTCTATAATTACTGGCGAAGTTACCCGCAGATCTCATATCAGGGATAGAGAAAACCGCATGATGTCACAAGAACGAAATCCTGTCCGAAGAAAACTTCAGTGCACTTTATTATTCTGTACTGATGGAGGTTTCTCTTTACCCAGTAAGCCAACCAAGCAGCGGGTTGCGCTGGGGCCTCTTCTACACCACTACGTGCCACTTGTTTTGACGTTAAAAACTATGCATTTTGTCCACACAGTGCACCTGATTACAGACCTACACTTCATAAGCGCATAATGTTTATTCCGTGGTAGGAATTGCATTTTTAAACGTAATTAACATGATCTCCACGGTTCAAAGCGTTCTAACAACGGTAATACATACATCAAACGTGTTTCGAAAGGGAAGACAGTAACACTGTGCGGCCTTCCCACTTCGTCACGACCCACCGGCATATCAAGACAAACACCAGAATGCTCCGTGCCCTAGCACGTGACGAGTACATACTACTTTATTTGGCGCGGTATCAAAAGTTGCAACAAAAACGCCCACGTCTGTTCGCACTCGAGATCCACTTGACGGATATTCATGCCAAAGTGAAAAGGGGACGGTCTACGAATATCTGTCGACACATCCCCATGTCAGTTAAAACTCGGGCAATAACAAGACACCTCACACGAATACCGACAAGCTAACAAAACCTTTCGAGGGAACGGAAATATCTTAGTTTATACCACTAGCGCAGCTGCGCATTTCTGGCTGTTTTACAGATAATTGGACAAAATGGAACGAAGGCGCCAGAATTGTTGTGATATGCGTAAATTTCCAAACTTCTCTGTAGTGAGTTGTTAGAATCCTGCCATAGGAGATCGCGTAGTGTTGGTTGTGATTGGATACAGGACAGTGCTATCGGACGTATGACTCCCACGTCGCGAAGTGAAACACAGTACCGGAATTGGCCGGTGGCGCTGTTTTCTCTATTTAGACCACATCATTTATTTAATCTCGCTGTCACGCTACACAGCGTCCAATGACAGGGTGATAAGTAAATAATACTTGTAAATGACGTGACAGGAAAGAGAAGCTCAACTTGAAGTATTTCCTCCCATCTGGCCGAGTGACAGAACTGCCTGAACCTGTGAGGACTGTCGGTGAACCGATAGAGAATAAAACTGGACATGTGACCGAACTTAAGCCCCTTACCAAATAAGTCAACTTGCTTGGTACTAGGATGGTGCATGTCAGTTAGTATTCTTACTATCAGTATGTCCAAGTCAGACATGTGTACAAAGCCCGAAATTTAGCACTGTAAAACGCTACATCGGCTGACACGTTGTTATAAAAGAGAATACTTTACTGATGAATGACGACACAATCTAGGAAAACAGTATTCTTTGATCTGACACCATACTCTCCTAAAAATTTATAGACGCCTCCTCTCCACGGCCTTTACTTCTGTGAAACACCCCCATAATCAGGTACCGGTTGTCGACATTGCGCGCAGAAGTGGTAAGTTTCTGCATGACGCACGTCAGGTGGAAGTGTTTACTCTTCATTGGCACGAACAAAATGTTAAAGGTGTTCCCTTAACCATTTCAATTCTCTCCCAGGGATGGCGTAGGCTTGAAGCAACAGCCTATACCTTACTGGCATCTCGTAAACGAAGCGAAAACAGTAAATGCAAAAGTTTATCTGCCGCGTGTGCTTACGTTTGAGCTCACACTTCCTAGCTACTGAACTTCAGTGTGTGTTTATGTGAAATGGCTGAACCTACAACTGTTTATTACTTTAAAACCCTCTTCAATAAAACAAAAAACTCCGGATTTAAAACATGTTCTAAGATACGCGTATGGGTATTTGATGGCAAATGATGTGCGTGAGCAGCAGCGGCGAAACTCATGAAAGGATGAAACGACGCTGCCGTAAAGAGCAACGGTCTACCATAAAAAGCGAATGCTCAACAGCGAACACTGTTGCCGTAACGAGGAGGTGCTTCAACTTGATGATGAATTCCCAGTTCGTCTTGTTACAGCTCTGGGGGAGGAGGAAGGGGGGGGGGGGAAACACCCCACACACCACCACAACAACAACAACAACAACAACAACAACAACACCAACAACTTGGACATTGAAACGGTGATGTCGGAGACAAAGTAATTTGGTCTAACCTCCTACCTACCTTCTTATGCTGGAGAACTTTATCTATAACTGGAAAGAAAGTGCAAGATGTGAACACCGCATCGTAACAGTAACACTTGTTTATTTGTGTATTCAATTACGGATATCCTGAGCACTGGACGGGGTGGTGTGGCCCCACGACTTCCTTTCTTGTAAGGTTATGTCAAAGGTGCTGTACATTGGTGCAGGCCATACTGGCCACGTGCTACGTAAGACGATTGCAGTTAAGGTACTAACTCCAGACATACAGAGGTGTGACAACGACTGGACATCCGTCGTGCCATTGCTTCGAAATGTAGTCTCTAAACCTCAAACCAATTCAACTCTATACGTTTATTATTACGGAAGAGTGAAACTTACGGCCTCTGCCTACATGAGATCCTGCGATGGAGCGCCCAAATTCACAAAAATATAACGACAAATTCCACATCAATGACGACCTGCCACTTGACGCCCTCAACATGCAAACAGCCACCAACGGCTCTCCAGTAATTCATATTATGTAGGTCTGCACAGGTTCAGCTGGACTTGGGGTTGTAGACATCGCAGCTCGTTGTCAGCGGCAACACGCCAGAATGGCACAACCTCACCAGTGGCTGACTACGTAACCTTCGGAGCGTTTGCTCCGCCTAGTGCTAGCGAACCTTTTCGAGGGCGCGTGCCCAAGGTAATTTTGAAGAGCAAAAGGTCTCCGGTTCTTCCACGATTATTATTAATTATTGCATTGTTATTAATGCATATACTAATTATTACATTTCTACTACAGGCCTCCTCTTGGCACGCGATAAGGAAGAAAATTTGGAAGTAACTGGAGCTGCTGCTACTTCCACTTTAAAATGAAGACTGCAAAACGTTTTGTGAAATGTCATATATTCGTCCAGTCACTGCCAGGCTGGCACCGCAGTGACAAATATCCAGTCAACACACTTCGCACCGTTCCTGAGTAGTGTAAAAATGTTTCACTCCCAGTACTGTTTGGTAGCAACGGCAATGCACAGTCTGTACGTACTCAGATATGTGTGTGTATACAAACACACACACACACACACACACACACATTCTTCACAATATAGGGACGTTGGTCGTGTAAAAAATACACTGGGCCAACAGTGACTGCCGCTTGCCATAGGTTCGGCAGCCCTGGCCTAAACCTTGCGCCGGGCTGTGCTTGGGTGTACTGGTCTTACAGTCCGAGCTTCGCGCACACGAATTTCATACAGGGGCACGCAGATGGATGCACTGAACCTCCATCTTTTAGTTCCCCGCAACAGCGCATAGATGGCAGTAGCGCCGCACAGCATCGAGGATAGGCAAGATTCCTGCTGGTAGCGGAGGAGTTTGGATAAGCGCCGTGGGGCTTTAACCTTTAGGCACCATGCATCCTATATATAGGACAGGCGTACCGCTAGTCCCCAGAGTACGCTTTTTATATATTCAGTCAACAAATATATTTAATTATTTTTTTTAGACTTTCTCGCACCATCTTCGTTTATTCCTCCACAAAATGTCGTGTATTTCCTAATGTTACCCTTCTTGGTTCGTAAAATATGCACATTTTACATAAATGGTATGCTAAACTGTAAATGTCCAGCGCCAGGGCCAAAGGGTTAACACACACGCGACGCTACAAGAATTAGATAAATGTACAGACGTGGCTAACTCGTAAATGAGAAGCGGATGGTGAATATGGGGATGATTCGTGGGCATTCGGCATGCAAAAGGGAGATATTTTTGAACACGACATAAATACGGAATGCTGCGGATGGCGTGCAAAAATGGTGAAAGGCACTGTAAGGAAAGGAAGAGCCAATCCCGACGTCAAGTAGAGGTCCAACCTACCAACTGTGTTGTGATATCAACACTAACACGATGGGCAAAGCCCGGGAACCTAGCAATACTAAAGCAATAAGAGTTGGCCCTAGAACAGAACTCGTTTTTAACCTCGGCGTTAGATGGGGTTGTTTGATCAACGCCACATCTCTGCTGCTTTAACCCCGGGAAATACCCGGTACAGAAGGCTGGGTGGGCCCAAGGGTCGGTCTCGACGTGTGAGGAAAATCTCGCCCCCCCACCGGGATTCCATCCCCGGTACGTCCAGTCCGTAGCGAATCGCTATACCGACTTTGCTATCCCAGCCCACAACTAGCGGCACTGATTAGGTTAAATGTCATACGAAACATGCGAAACACGCTTTTCTTTACTAGGCACCCCCCTGGTGCACGTACAGCCTGACTGCTATGTGATCAGACAAGATGAAAGTCTGTACATCGTGTGCCTGGTTGGTCGTTAGCTTGCAACTCACTCCTCTAACCGTGTAAGAGCTTCCCCACCCCAGATAAGGCATTTTCCGTGCCAAATAAAAAAATAAAAAAATGAGTTTCCAGATAAAATTATTTCATCGCACACTTTTACCACTGCACCTAGCAATGAGGAGCATGAAACGCGCAGTCCTTCCTGGTATATAAAAGACGTGTCGGTACATGCAGCACACGTGCTGTCACAATTCGGGCAGCGTGGTTACTGACTGGAACACAAAAAACACTATACACCAAATGCCAAAGGTCCAAAACGTACTCACTGAACTCCAGTATGTGTACAAAATTACAGTTTAATTAACATAGGTCAGTCATAAACTTACAAAGGCCGTCCGCAATTTGCGAACTCGGTGTAATGTATTCTCTCTTTTGTTCCCCCGCCCCGAAGTAGTGCATAGCTCCATCATTGAAGTTATGAATGTCAGTACCCACGCATCAGACCAGTATCAACTTTACATTGTACATCATTCAGGGTTACGTCCACTGCAGGTGCGCATCCAGAATTTTTCGTTGGGGCGGGGGGGTTTGACCCCGAGGCTATATATAATTTATGTTTAATTTTAAAGACTATGTTATAAAAACCATGTCGTAAGTGTAGTTGTAACATAAGAGTTTGCAACTGCATTTATACGTATACATAAACAATAACTACATCTCCCACGACTCAATCACAGTGCCCTAGCTTCTAGTTTTTTTTTAATTTCATTAATTTATCTTTCAAAATTCTAATCTACTAGTCATCAGCCGATTTCAGTGGCTGATTTAGGCTGAAAGGTAAATCATGTAACACTTCTGACATTATCGCATCCAAAAAAATGCGTTTTTTAAATTTTGGTTTTGGGGAGTTTGGGCCATTTAGGTGCGCACCTAGTCCACTGAATGCCCAAAGCGATTGCGTAAAATGTATGTGACTGTTTCGTGACTAAACTCGGTTCACGTTTAAGAGCGAATATGTATTGTCCCCAGCACATCCACTTAACCAGCTCTTCCTGTCTGCCTGCCTTCCCCGACTCTCACCAACTGCAGCTGGTGTTTTGATCCCGTCTGGCATGAATTTCTACTAAACATCCAAGCCACTTCGTTTTATTAAATTCAATAACAATTACAAGACAGGCATGTCCACATAGTGCGCCTTCAAATCAATTAATAACAACAAAGCAAAAGGTTCCCCTCTCCCATCGCATGAGGTGTGGTATGTACAGGATGGTAAGGAAATTCGTGTAGAATACACACAGTCAAACGCAACTATATATATATATATATATATATATATAGTTGTGTTTGACTGTGTGTATTCTACACGAATCTCCTTACCATTGTATAATAAACACAACGGGGATGACGCACATCAGAATTATGTACAGGATGATTTTTCCTACCAGCTTTTATTAAACTTTCTAAAGGTTATTATCACTGCGAACGTTTTGCTAGGCAGCACACTTAGTTTTAGCGTGTTCTACGTACAGCACGCTAAAACTAAGTGTGCTGCCTCACAAGAAATACCACACGAACTAGACGGCCCTGCGAAAATACGACACATTACTACCCAGATTAAACAGTGAATACACGTGACACGCTATTGACCACGTCAGACAACGGGTATAAACTAACAGTGAGAAAACACAGTGCCCAGTGACAGTTAACAATTACCAGACGGGAACAGATTCCTTTATCGAACTGCTACACGAAGCGAGCCACTCTCACAAGAACAATACAGTAGCACATAACGCGACAGAAGCGGAGCACAACCCCAGGAATGAAGACATGTACACACGCATACACCAACAATCGGGAGCAATCAGACTGAACACACGGATTACCATAAGGAATATAGGATAGAAAGCATACACAACCCATAAGCTAACGTTCATCGACGATAGACATCGATGATGGATAGAAAATAAGCTGGAATCCCGCATAGGGCAGCTGCAACGAAAATAGACACCTACGCGAGCATTGCACCCCAAGTCAGCACAATACCCACATTACAAAACCCCCTCCCCTCCCAACCACGTCTCTTATTAGTAGTAATAACCAAAACCAGATAATGAGATCTCACCATCGTTACATAACCGCATAAATCTTATAAACACTAGTAGTCTTTCAGATGAAAACCTGATGATGGCCAGAATAGGCCGAAACGTGTAGTTATCATCATCCTCTAATAAACATCATTAGAAATATTTGTTGTGCTATTGACTAAATACCTGTACCTATTTATTTATACACACAACGGGGATGGCACATTTCAGAAGTCTAAAGCTGATCTAAATAATATTTACTACTCCAATTCCTATCTCACACAACAGCAAATGCATCCCCACTCCAAGAAATGCATGCATGCACACACAGGAGAGAACACACATTCTCAGTCTGAAGAAAGCAGAGTTTCTGAATATCAAAAAATGGCATGTATAATGACCACCCTGTTTTAAAGGCTGATTATGGATTGCAGCTAAATTACAGGATGGAGCATGTAATCTTGAAATTTGCACACACATATCCATTCAGATGTCTGGCTTGCATGTGTGCCCATACTGAGACGTAAAGATATCCAGGTGACAGTGTGAAGAGTGTACAGAAATGAACCTCCTGAACCCTGTAAGGTTACCTTTAGAGATATAATCTGGATGATGCAGCAAAGTAAACAGAATGAATCTTTGTTCCTTACTGATGCTTGCAAAGGTATCTACATAATACCGGCTGACAGGGCAAAATACAATGAAATTAACTTACATTCCTCCTCACTAAACCTTGCAAAAATAACTCCAAAATACACAGCAGATACAGCAAAGCACATTTAAATGACCTTAACATTCCTTATAGAACCTTGCAAAGGTATCATGAACCTATCCAGCTGATGCAGCAATGTGCAATGAAGTGAATATATGATCCTTACTAATCCTTTCAAAGGTTTCTTCAATATATAATCCCGCCAAATGTAGCACAAGAACTTAAATTAATCCACTCTCATTAGCAAAATGTGCCATAGTTTCATAATGATACATTCCCACCCAACACAGCAAACTACACTCCAGTAAACTTATGTCCCTTGCTGAATCTTATCATGGTATCATCAAAACATAATGCAGCTGAATACAAAGCAAATTGCACTGAAATGAACCTACCCTTCTTAATGAATCTTCCACAGGTTTCAAGACAATGCCATCTAGCTTAATGCATCAACATACACTGGTAATAACCAACATGAGCCAACCAACATCTTATTTGTGTCTACCAAACTAACCTTCTTACAGTCCAATGTAAGTGTTCTACCCACTCACCTTTAACTTGGGTGTCACCATTGCTTGATGTGTCGCCAACACCAGTGACCTGCTGCTGATGGAACTGCTTATTCTGTTTTATCTTCAGTATTCGCAACTTCAGAAACTCTATTTTAACACGGGAGTCAGCAAGCATTTGCTGGGCCTCTTGTAACAGTTTCTTGTCCCGTGAATGGCCACTTGTCAAGCTCTGAATCATGTTTTCGGCACCCTGCTTTACCTGAAAATAAGGTACATAACTTTTCACACACCTTGCAAACTCACGGCTTTGTCTTCTGAGATGATGGCACCCCAAAAGACTGTAACACTGGAAGCTGAAGCTGTGAGGAACTCAGATTACAAACACAATGTTAACTATTCATTTGAAAGAAGTGGCATAAAACTGGCTTACAGTTGTGGCTTTGTAAACTTGGTTGTCACAATCAAAGGTCCAGTTAAAAATTCTCAAAATTCAATCCACACTGCAGTACAGGGTATGTGTAGTGCTTTCTGGTGGCCAGTATGGTGTTGATGTTACCTGGTTTATCAGTAGTGCAGCATTCACTTGCACAGAGGCTACACTCTTTCCAGTAACCATGGAGAAGGGTCACAGATGTTAATTCAAAAGACGGGCAACACTGACTTTAATCATATACTGCCACTGACAAGGAGAAAACAAATCATTCAATACAGTGACAAAGCCAAACAGGGTTCAACAAGTTCAGTAGAGGATGAATACAACAGTTGGAACACTCTGCAGCTGTTGAAGTCCTGTAACATTACATTTGCAATATACTACAACTGCCTGAATCGTTTACTGAGTTGTCCATCAGTATGCGTGCATCTGCCAATCTGAGTGGCCACATGGTCTAAGGCATCGATCTGTGGCCAATAACTTCCTAGGACTGCTGGTTCAAATAACACTGGCGACATGGATGTCTGTCTCAAGTGAGTACTGTGTGTTGTCAGGTAAAGGTCTCTGCGATGAGCTGATCACTCATCCAGAGGAGTCCTACCTAGTGTGGTGTGTCTGAGTGTGATTGTGAAGCCCAACAATGAGGAAGTCCTGGCCCACTAGGGGTTATCGTAAGATGGGGGGGAAGTGTGCATCTACACCTTAACTCTCCCATCCGTCTTTAGATTGTGATGTACAATTACGTACAAGTGGTTCAGCATTAAATAAAGCAACACATTAAACACAGAAACCACAATATATGAGGCATGTACAAACACTGACACCATGGATTGAATATCACAAGGCATTAACGTGTGTCCACATCTTGCTGTGTTGTGTTGTACTGTGTACTAAGAGCCCATCAAACCTCCCATAAATCCAACCCCTCGTCCGTAATTCGGGGTATCGTGGACTCGTACTCTACTCTACCCTGGGTCACGTGGGAGGCGGTAACAGTTGTGGAGGGCATACCCTGATGAGGGTTGCTACGACACAGGCTGGCTAACGGGACTCTGGTCTACCCAAGCCAACGTGGAAGGTATCATGCTAAAGGCTGCATGGCACTGGGGTAGAGATCACAATGTCTTAAACGATCCCTCTGGGGAACCAGGCCGCACCCCAGTGTATGTAGGCCTTCAGTCCACGTGGGGATCCGTGGATGGTTACCTGTTATTCTTCCCCCTTGTTTGTGGAAGGACTCCTTATTGGGGATCCCGACAGATATAAATGAATGACTTAACCATTGGCCCTGGAGATGAAGCTTCTCTCTCCATGGGGACCCTGATGGGGGACATGGTGGAGGGGGGCCATTTACCGGGGACTTTGAGGGTAAGGTGCAGAAAATTCTCGAGACGGGCGTCTCTTGCTTCAGGGGTCCGTTAGGGAACCTGTGGAGTTGTTGACTGAGTATTTTTGGAGGGCTCCGGATAGGGAGCATTTCTCTCTGTGGGAGCTGTGTTAGGGGAGCTCCTTTCTGGGGATTCGGAAGGATATAGGAGGAGGGCATCACCCCATGGGGGTCCATTAACCGGGAACTCTGAGAGATTGTAAGGGGTCTCTGGAGATGGGCCATCTCGCTCTGGGGATGGGGCTTCTCTCTCCGATGAGGGACCGTGGAGGGAGCCTTGGGGGGGGGGGGCTCCTTCACTGGAGACCCTGGAAGATATGTTCAGATAGTCTCCAGATACAGGCATTTCTTTCCATA
>Ga0123355_10018536_pt1 | contig 11047 bp, 9 predicted proteins | sample TergutEmb28metaG_3_FD_89872 | JGI IMG/M metagenome (GOLD analysis project Ga0123355, IMG submission 89872) | Embiratermes neotenicus P1 segment gut microbial communities from Petit-Saut dam, French Guiana - Emb289 P1 | ecosystem: Host-associated > Arthropoda: Insects > Digestive system > Gut ...
CTGCTGCCTCCCGTAGGAGTCCGGACCGTGTCTCAGTTCCGGTGTGGCCGATCACCCTCTCAGGTCGGCTACTGATCGAAGCCTTGGTGAGCCATTACCTCACCAACAAGCTAATCAGCCGCGAGCCCATCTCCTAGCGATAAATCTTTAACCCCTGTCCGATGCCGAACTGTGGTCTCATGCGGTATTAGCTCTTGTTTCCAAGAGTTATTCCCCACTAGAAGGTAGGTTGCTCACGTGTTACGCACCCGTCCGCCACTAGCATTGCTGCTCGTTCGACTTGCATGTGTTAAGCACGCCGCCAGCGTTCATCCTGAGCCAGAATCAAACTCTTAAATTTTAATTCTTTCTCAAAACATATCATACTGACTGTTTTGTAAAATATTTATACAAAAATTGACTTTTTGTGTGTTTTTTTTACCTTAATAGAATTATTCCAATGAAACACAATAAAGCATTTCACAACCCGAAATAATTCCTTATATTATTAGTCGCTTAAAACTAATAATATCAAATCCAATCCTACTGTGGCTAAACAATAGGTTGGTTTCCTATTCACTTTTCAATGTACAAATTAAATTGTTATGTCCTGTAAAATCGGACACAACTTATCTATGATATCATATACAAAAAAGTAATGCAACTGTTTTTACAAACTTTTTTTATTTTTTTCAAAAATGTTTTTGAACTAACTTTACTACATATTATAAATACTAACTTCCCAAAAAATAGAATTGTTAGGATAAGCCATAACCGCAAAAAAGCTTGACATTTGAAAATATAATTCCACACTAATGCATATAGGTTTTTAGAGTTAGTCATAAAGTAAACATGACGAGAACAAGTAGACTGTTTTAGCATAATAGTGGCTAAATTAAAGATGCTCGCATACAATGAATAGTATCTATTTTTAGAATTTAGGAGAATACATATTATATGGCTTTTACAGTAATTATTGATCCAGGGCATGGCGGTAGCGATTCTGGTGCAGTTAATGGCACAAGGCGCGAAGCAGACGATAATTTGCGTTTTTCGCTAGCCCTTGGTAGCGTTTTGTCTAATTGTGGGTTAAGGATTATTTACACCAGACGCACCGATGTTTTTGTGCCGCTTGAGGAAAGAAGCAGAATTTCTAACAACAATAATGCAAACTTGTTTGTGTCGATTCATCGCAATTCTCATTCTAATACAAGCGCTCATGGATACGAAAATTGGGTTTATCAAAATCCAAGTGATGCAGCAGTAGCGGCAGCATGGCTTGTACATGACAGAATCATACGGGCAGGAGTTACGGCGGATAGAGGAGTTAGACGAGGCAATTTTGCAGTACTAAGAAACACTCGCGCGCCTGCAATGCTTCTTGAGTTAGGTTTTATCTCAAACGCAAACGACAATCGTTTTTTTGACAACAACTTTAGTCGCCATGTTTTAGCAGTCGCTGCGGGCATTTTGAATTATTTTGGAATTGCTTGTCCTGGTGTAACTGCACCTGGCACCCCCCCGTCTATTACCGCACCACCAATTAATCCGCCTCCACCACCTCCTAGCAACAATCAACGATTAAATGGCACCGTGCGAACAACTGGCGGCAGTCTTAATGTACGACAAAATCCTAACACAAACGCACAAATAATTGCCCTACTACAAAACAACTCGCCTGTACAAATTACGGGCGAGAGTAATGGTTTTTATCATATTATCTTTAACAACCAAACAGGTTGGGCTAGTAGTCAGTTTATAAATGCTACCCCACGAAATGCAAGAGTAACAACAACTGGTGGAAACTTAAACATGAGAAATGCACCTAGCACTAATGCCGCCGTGATAGCAAATTTGACAAATGGCACAGCTATTACAGTTAGAGATATTGTCGGCAACTTTTATCAGATAACAGCAAACGGACAAACGGGTTGGGCAAGTCGTGATTTTATAACTTTGGTGTAAACTTTATTTTTTTGAAAACTTTAAGTATTTTAACGGATAAAAAAGTTGCAATATTAAGCATAATTAAGCATACTCACTCTTTGTAATAGAATAAATCTAAATCTTTGAATATTCGTATGCCGCACGGGCATTTATGAAATCAAACAATATGTCTTTACCTATTGTTAACTTATACCGAATCGTTCTCTCTAAACTCTCCTCTATTACCCTTGTCATTTGCCCATATTGTGGTGCAAAAAGTTTCAAACCGCCTTTATCATCTAGCACTTCTATCTCTAGCAGTTTTTTGCCTTGCTTTACATAAAGATTTTTCTCGTCAATTTGTTTAACTTTTGCCCCTAAATATGTAGCAAAACGATACTCTTTATTTTTATAATGTGCAACACAAATCGCACCCATAAAACGAATGCCTAAATATGGAATCCTAGCAGCCGATGCAAACAGCGACACCCCGCTGTTTGCATCGTTACATTGCGACCAAAAATATTGTTTAGGAAAAGATCGCCCTTTATCGCCCTCTATATAACCTACGCCATCATCAAAATTAAACACCATGCCGTCAAGAGTCATTTGTCCACTTAAAGAATGACTCATGCTTATAACGAAGTGCTTGCACTCCATTTTAGGTAAAAATTTTAGAGGCCCCATTGCACCGTATTTGATTTTATCAAAATCACCAAATGCAATAAACCCTTTTGCTTTTAGCCCCTGAGTGTCTATATCTAAAAACAAACCGCTTTTATCTGCATAACTTTTATCTACCTTTACCATAAATTTTTTTTCATTAAAAAAATTCTCTACCTCATTTTCAAACGAAGTAGAATAAGTTTTGTCCTTTGTAATGATTTGAATAAACGACGATTTTTCTTTGCCGCAAATATGCCGTCCAAAAATGACGGCAATGCTATCTTCTTTTCCTAGACATTTTACATAAAAGCCTTCAAAGTATTTCATACCAATCCTATCCTCGCCTTTTTATTTCAACACACTTAGTAGCAGGTCCGTCTAACAAATTACCTGCACTATCATAACGGGAGCCATGACATGGACATTCATAGACATTTTCGACACTGTTATATCGCAAGCCACAACCAATATGTCCGCATCGTTTTTTACCTTGAAATATCCCTTTTATAAGCGACCCCGCCGCAATTATTGCATGAGGCAAAAAGCTACAGAAGTTTTTACTACAATAAGGACGATAAGTGCTAAAAACTTTATAAAATTCATCCTTCTTGTTTTCGATTGCATTAGCTACAATCCTCGCACAAATCATAGCGTTTAGAATGCCCCACTCATTAAAGCCTGTTACGACAAACGCATTAGGATGCTTTTCAGACAAACTACCCGCAAATGGTATTTTATCGTATGTTACCGAATCCATTGCAGACCACGCATATTCTACAGCCTGTTCATCAATTCCGAAATATTTTTTTGCCGCCACTTTTAATTTGTCATAATAATTTACATCCGTTTTGTGCCTACCCGCACGGTGGTCAAAACCTCCTAGTATCATATACTCGCCATAGCTACGCATATAAAGCGACTCGTCGCCACTACCAGTGTATGTTCCGTCAAGTGGCGGTGCCTTAAATGCAATTACATAAGACTTCGCTTGATACATCTTAAAATAATATAACTCGCTTAAAATAGCAGGAAACCTCGTTGCTATTACAACTTTTTTGGCTTTAACAGTAAAACCATTTTCGGTTTTTAATATACCTCTATCTAATATAAAATCAACAATTCTAGTATTCTCGTAAATATCAAAAGCCTTTGGCAAACCCTGCACAAACTTTAATAAATTAAACTGAGCTTGATTTTTCATTTTGATGGCTTGTCCAAATTTACTATCAACATATTCAACATCCGCCCCCATGCCCCTTAAACTATCAAATTCTCTTTTTAGCTTCTCTGCGCTTTTATCGTTAGAGGCGTACAGATACGCGGGCTTGGTTTCAAAATCGCACTTGATATTGTGTTTATCTATTATTTGCTTATATAAACCTAGTGCCTCTTTGTGTGCCTTAATATAATCGCTAGCATATCTATTCTTTTTTGCTATATCTGTATACATAGGACTTTGTAGAGCAGTAAGCACAGATGTCGATTTACTGCTTGTCGCACTTGCAATTTTTCTTGCCTCAAACACAGTTGCCTTAACGCCCATTTGCGCTAGATGATACGCACACAAAAGTCCTGCAATTCCGCCACCGACTATTGCCACATCAACTTCTATGTTGTTTTCTAAAATGGGATAATCGTCAAATCCCACAAAATCTTTCTCAAAAATACTCAACATCTATAAGAGTATTGCCTATTACTATTTTTACTAGACCTACTTGTAATTTTTTCTTGAAAACCTTTTTTTCAAAAAAGGTTTTCAAACTTTCCAAAAAACTTAAATTTTTTTATGCGCACACCAATACTATACTTAAAAATTTTGAAAAGGGGTTTGGGGAAAAACTTTTATAAAAGTTTTTCCCCAAAATAAAAAATGTTTGTTCTTAAGATATTTTTTTGATATAATAAATTTATGAACGGCAAGCAAAATACGCTTATACACTGGTTTCCGGGGCATATGACAAAAAGCCTTAGAGAGATGCAAGAAAGTTTACCTCTTGTAGACATTTTGCTATATGTGCTTGATAGCAGAGCTGCACTTAGTTGCCTTAACCCTAGTTTTGAGAATTTAGTTGCAAATAAACCTGTTGTATTTGTGCTTAATAAAGCTGACTTGGTACCCGACAATACAGTAAACAAATTTATAGCAAAACTATCTAGTGATAAGACTGCTGCCGTTGTGGTTAATGCAACAGCTAGTAAAGGTGCTAATTCAATTTTGCCACTTGTAGATAAACTAACAAAAGCTAAAAGAGAAAAATACGAAAATAAAGGCGTAAAAGTGCCAATTAGAGGCATGGTAATTGGCGTACCAAATAGTGGAAAATCTACTCTTATAAACTCCCTTGCTAATAAAGCAAAAACTATTACTGGCAATAGACCGGGAGTTACAAGGGGCAAACAGTGGGTACGAGTAAACGAATATTTTGAACTTCTTGATACTCCCGGTACTCTTTACCCAAAACTAACCGACCAACGAGTTGCCAAAAATCTAGCTTATATTGGTAGCATAAAGGATAGCATAACAGACATTACAGACCTAGCCGCAAGCTTGATTTGGGATTTAGCCATTATTGCCCCTATTGCCATTTTAGAGAGATACGACATTATTGCTAGCGATGTACTAAAAAAGTTTGAACCCATTAGTAGTGAATGTCGCCCCCCTGCAGAACTAGCTTTAGAAAAAATTGCAAAATCTAGAGGCTTGATTGTTAGAGGTGGAGTTGCCGATATTGATAAAGCTGCTGTTGCACTACTTGACGATTTTAGAAAAGGTAGATTGGGAAAAATTGCATTAGATTAAATTTGTACTTAAAAAGCGTTTATCGATTTGTTAGCGATAAACGCTTTTTTGTATTCTTTTATTTTGAGAATTGATAAATCAACATACCCATGCAAGCCCCGTGAGCATCCATATTGTCGACAAGCCAATAGCTATAGACGCTAAAACCGTACCTGCTATTCCGACACCTCTATTAGCCTTAATATTTGTAGAGGCTAAGATTACGCCCGCTATACCCATTAGAAAACTTATTCCGTAAAAAACATAGCCTGTTACATAACTCACAAAAAATGTAATCAAGCCAATCCAAGTGCCGACAAAACCCATAATTCCCAGCACTAACCCTGCAACTGCCGCACCTGAATTACCGCCTGCTGGTTGTTGTGGTTGTGGATTTGAATTGCTTGGGTTAAAACCGTTGTTATTAAACCCATTATTCATGCCATTATTAAACGGCCCGCCATATGGATTAAAACCGCCATTTTGAATTGGCGGCAAGCCGTTGTTGTTATTAAATGGTTGCTGCCCTTGATTAAAACCGCCGTTGTTTTGCATGGGAGGAAATCCATCATTCTGCATTGAAGAAAAATCATTGTTTTGCATTGGCGGAAAACCATTATTGTCAAACCCATTATTTGTTGGCGGAACACTTTGATTGCCAGCAAATGGGTCGACATTATTAAAATTATTATTGTTATTATTTTCCATATCTATTAGTATACGCTGGTTTATAAAATAAGTCAACCACTTTTTTTGAAGTTCGTTTCTAATAATTTTGTACTGACAGGAACTGAATATAAACTTGCCCGTCCCCACCGGCAATTATAGATTTTTAGTTTAGATAGAGCATTGTTCTTGTGATCAGCAGAAGACCGAGAATTTACAATCCCCAAATTACACGAGAATTTGCATGCATTAGCCAATATTCATGCCAACCATCAGGACGACTTCGATGCCTGACTACAAAAACATTAAATAGTTCTGAGTGATTTAGACTACCAAATATATTCTGCCCCATATAAGTTACACTCGCAGGTATAATGATAGTGCGAATAGCTGTAGAATGAAATGCACCCGCACCAATAAATTCTAATTGGCTGCCAGACTCAAATATTACTGTTCGCAACGCAAGAGCTCCATCAAAAGCCCATGACTCAATGGTAGTTACACTTGCAGGAATTATGATTGAAGTAAGCCCAGAAAGCCAAAACGCAGCATTTTCTATATATCTTAATCTGCTATTAGGCTCAAATGTTATTGAGTATAAATCAAAAGTAAACAGGAATGCTTGAGCCTCAATAGTGATTACGCCAGCTGGAATTCTAATATTTTTTAGAGAACTACGCGCAAACGCACCAACACCTATTCTTTCCAAACGACTATTTTGCTCGAATCTGATAGCAGCTATCGTAGTCGAATCAAAAAAAGCATGATGCAAAATTTCTACTACACTTGCAGGAATAACTAAAAAGTCTTGCGTCTTACCTTGTGCCGTTAAACCAAAAAGCATGTTGCTAAAATCGCAAATATAAAAATTAGCATAATCAATGTAAATCCATCTAGCATAAATCGTAGTATAAGTAGCTAGATTTGTATTAAAGTCAAACTCTTGAGTAAAATTTTTATTTGCATACCAACCTCTAAAGAAATAGTTTTGTCTTGTGGGGACATTTATAGGTCTAATAGCCCTGCTACCAATTTCAATTGTTTGACTAGCAGGCATATCAGTATCGCTATAACATACAAACGACACGATGGTATGGGTTGGCGATGGATAAGACACTACTATGCTTAGAGTTCCACTTACTCCGCCTACTGTTGCTGCAACTGTAAATGTAGCAGCTTTTATGGCACTAAAAACACCGTCATCACTAATTACGGCACCACCATCATTGTCAACAAGCGACCACTCTACTGCTTGACTAGTTGCGTTATTAGGAAGTATAATCACATTAAAAACTATTGTTTCGTCAATAAAAACAGTACTTCTACCAGAAACACTTACCAATTGCACAGCAATATATGACGGCTGATTTTCGCTACATGCCGTAAATATAAAAACCGTAACGCTTACACTAAGAGTTAGCATAATTGCAATTAAAATTGCTAATAGCCTTTTTTTCATAAACTTCTCTTATACTCCTTTATCTTCGTCCGAAAAGATTTTGTGAAAAGATTTGCAGAAAAATAAATCCCTTTTCTAATCTTGCACTCAAGTTGTTTTCAAAGCTTTATAGATGCTTATAAGTTTTGAAAAAAGTTTTTCCCCATAGGGGCTTGGAGAAAATTTTTTCAATGGATTATTTATAACTTTTTAGCAAGTATGTCGCCCATTACTTGTTTTTCAAAACTCAAATCTGTTATTTCTGTGCCAAAATAATATGCCACAATTAAGCCTGGGCCTGCGTTAATTCCGCTGAATGGATGAATGTTTGTTACTATAACTTCTTTGATTTTGATTTTTTCTTCTATTAGTTTTGCAAGTTCTTGTGCTTGTTTTCGTCTGCCCGAATGAGCTACAAATATAATTTCATCTTTAGGATTTTTAATAGTTTTTTCGATATAAGCAACGGTTGCTTTATAAGCCTTACTATAACCGCTAACTTTACCTAAAACTTCTACCATGCCATCGCTACCAAAATCGCCAAGAGGCTTTATTCCAAAAATTGAACCAAACACTGCCTTTGCGTGCGAGATTCTACCTTTTGATGCTACCCAAAAAAGGTCGTCTATAGGCCCCATTTGGTGAACTGTTTTTTTAAGCTCTTCTAGCCTTGCTGCATTCTCTTCAATTGAAAGCCCCGCGCCTCTTAATTGCGCTGCTTTAATTGTAAGAATACCCACGCCCATCGAATATCTTGTTGTGTCTACAACAATTATTTTGCGTTCGGGATATTGCTCTAGTGCCATATCTTTTGCTTTAAGCATAAGATTATAAGTTGCGCTAAGTTTGCCGATAAGAGAAAGTGCTAAAATATCTTTGCCTTCTTTAAGAAAAGTACAATAATACTCCGCCATTTTATCAGCACTAAGCGGTGATGTCTTGTAGCCTTTTTTATTTGACTTTAGGCTAACATAAAATGCGTCTAGCTCCGCATCAGTCATGTCAAGTCTACCTTCTTGGTCTTCAAGTTGAGGAGTACTCATGTTGCCCCTAATATAACCGTCGATACCAAATCGGGTTCTAATTTCGGGTGATAAATCGCAACTTATATCTGCGATTACTGCATAATTTGTTTTCATTATTTTTTATTCCTATTTGTAAGTTTGTTTTTGGGGGAAATTACTTAAAGTTTTTTGGAAAGTTTGAAAACCTTTTTTGCAAAAAAGGTTTTCAAAAAAACTATTTACCTAACACTTTTTTTACTGAAACAAAAACTTCGTCTGGAGTTTGCATTCCGTCTACTGTTTTAATTACGCCTTTTTTTGTATAATAAGCAATTAGTGGCGAAGTTTGATTTTTATAAACTTCTAATCGTTGTTTTACAGTTGCCTCTGTATCATCTGCTCTCTGGACAAGTTTAGCACTACATTTTTCGCAATCGCTACCGCTGTACCATTTTGTGCTATAACTTGCATTACAATCTGGGCAAATTCTTCTTGTTGTAATTCGTTCGCATAATTTATCTAAATCAGCATCTAAATTTATTACAGTAGAAATTTTAGTAATTTTATCTAATGCAATTGCTTGTGCTTCTGTTCTTGGGAAACCATCAAGCAGATAACCTTTTTTACAATCTTTTTCTTTTAGTCTTCCTGCAACAAGCTCTATAACCACTTCGTCAGGGACAAGTTGTCCGTTATCTATGTAACCTTTCGCTTTTAAGCCAACGGGAGTACCCGCCTTAATATTTGCTCTAAAAATATCGCCCGTTGAAATGTGGGGCAATTTATAAGTAGCTATGATTCTTTCCGCTTGAGTACCTTTACCCGCTCCCGGCGCACCTAAAATAATTAAGTTCATGTTTGTTTTTTTCTCCTAAAATTTGAATTTTTATCTATAACATTATTATACAGTATCTGTTTGAATTTGAAAAGCGAAAAGAGTTAAAATGTTTTTAGTAATTGATACCCTTTTCAAAACTCTTGAGTTTTGAAAAGGGGTTTGGGGAAAACCTTTTGCAAAAGTTTTTCCCCAAATTTTTTAGTTTTAAGTTTATTTAACTGAAAATTCCGTCATCGTACGGCGTTTTTTATTTACTAAATGTTTGAACTTATGATATATTGCTCGGGCGATTACTAATCGCCCGAGCAATTGCTATTAAGATATGGTTTCGCTGTATCCCTGTCTTGCTAGACTTATGGCTTGCGCAAGTGCCTTTATGTCTTGCGGTTTTACTATTTTTGTTCTTAATCCCGCTGGCATATTTTTCCCTTTTTCGTGGTCGTATGCGTAGGACATATAAGTTTCCTCTAACTGGTTTTCTATTTTGGACAAAAGTGCATCGTATATTTTAGAATATCGCTCTGCTATTTTTGCTGTTTCCTCTATAATTTTTTTCTCGATTTTTGCATCTGTTTTGCATCCTATTTGCATCTGTTTTTGTTTTCGTTCTGAGTGCCAATTTTTTGTTTGTGCTATATAATTGCCATCGTACGCAAGCTCTTCTTTTTCTGCAAATTTTCGTAAGCTTGTGTTTTTATATTTTTCGTCGTACATATATGTGCGTTTTAATGTTTGCCAATCGTGTTTCATTTTTTTAATTCTCCTTGTTTTTACACACATACATTATATCACATTTTGTGAGAATTGTCAAGTCTTTTAGCGTTTTCGTTGCGTGGAAAGTGCTTTTATTATTGGGAGGAGTGTTTGATAGTAAGCGTTTAAGCGTTGATTTTGGAAGTTTGGCTGGATTGCTTCGGCTTTCGCGCAGGTGCGTTCCGTCTATTTGTAAAGCCTCGCAATGACGGTTGGGAGTGTGAGGGCTACTGCGCCCCTACGAGTGATAATGTTTTAGTTTTGGCGAAGTGTTGTGGTTGGTAATTTATATTATAAAATAAGCATAAAATTAAAAAAACCTTCAGGATTAGTGCGTCCACTGTTACCTGAAGGTTTTTTTGTTACTATTTTTGTTCGCAAGGTTCGGACAAGCGAACAAAACAGTTAGTATTTTTTCCGTGCTGCCACTATAAAAGCGACCCAAACGGTGTGGAACAACGCAAATCGTGTTCCCTTTAACAACTAGATTCAAATAAGATTTGATTAAAATACGAATAAAGATTTTATTTTGTCTGTAGCTTATACAATTTTTGTATTAAAAATTATAAAGTTTCGAGTCTTCTGTCGTGAAAACTGGCTAGATTACTGTTTATTTGTGCGAACTTTTCAATTTTTTGCGCATGAGGTGGACTTGCGTTCCCGAAAAGCAAAAAATTGGAAATTCGTGCAAAGAAACAGTGATATAGACAGTTTTCTAGTGATTAAGCCCTCGACTTATTAGTACCAGTCAGCTGAATACATTGCTGCACTTACACCTCTGGCCTATCAACCTGGTGGTCTTCCAGGAGTCTTACTATCTTACGATATGGGATATCTTATCTTGAGGTGGGTTTCACGCTTAGATGCTTTCAGCGTTTATCCCGTCCGCACGCCGCTACTCTGCCATGCCGCTGGCGCGACAACAGATGCACGGTAGGTGCGTCCACTCCGGTCCTCTCGTACTAGGAGCAGATCCTCTCAAATATCCTACGCCCACA
>Ga0123355_10018537_pt1 | contig 11046 bp, 9 predicted proteins | sample TergutEmb28metaG_3_FD_89872 | JGI IMG/M metagenome (GOLD analysis project Ga0123355, IMG submission 89872) | Embiratermes neotenicus P1 segment gut microbial communities from Petit-Saut dam, French Guiana - Emb289 P1 | ecosystem: Host-associated > Arthropoda: Insects > Digestive system > Gut ...
CTCAACAACATTAAGTCCAAGGTAGCCATGTTTATGTACGAGACCTCCGACGTGACTTCGGCCGTAGGCCGCTCCAAGTACGCCATATCGGAAGTGAAAGGCCGCGCCATGGTCAAGCTCAAGACCGGTGAGGCGCAGGTGGCGCAGCTGTACTTGCCGGTAGACTTCACAAGTGGCGACGAAATGGACTATGTGCGCAAGGTAGGCGAGGCCATCGATACCATCAACGCATCCAACACCGCCAACAAGGCCGCCGGTGTTAAGATGCTGCCCGAGGTGATTACCTACGCAGACCTTGAGCCTTACAGCCAGCCCGATACAGGCAAGATCATCCTAGGTTTCGACAAAGAAACCACCGAACCGCTGTTCCTTGACATCTCCATACCCTCCTACATGGTAGTTGGCGCCCCCCTTACGGGCAAGACCAACATCCTCAAAGTCATCCTCACGCAGCTGGCGAGGTCGGGTGTGCTTCATTTTGTCGTAGATTCCCGCAACGGTGACTTGATGGATTACGAAGATACCGACGGCGTCGTATACATGGACAACAGCAAGCAGCTGGATGATTTCTACGAATCCTTCGCCGCCGAAGTTACCCGCCGTACCCAAGCCTTTGAAGCCTCCGGAATCAAACGAATCAAAGAGTTTGTTGCCACACTACCCCCGGCGTTTTTGCTTATAGACGATATCGACCACTTCATCACCCTCACACAACCCAAATCCCATGAACTGGCCGAAGCCTTAACCAACGCCAAGGACATGGGCATCATCATTATCGCCACAACCCTACCGGGCGCACTGGGCGGCTTTGATGCCATCACCAAGATGTTCAAGGACACTAAAGACGGCATCGTACTAGGTAACCCCAACGCACAGAGCTACCTGAACGTAAAAGAAGCCATGAACTACAAGGCCATACCCGACATCGGCTTTTGGTACAAGCTCGGTGTCGATAAAAAAATAAAACTACCATTGATAAAGGAGGCGTAAGGAATGAACGAAAGGATTACCATTGAATACGATGAGGTGTATGCCAAGTGCGCACAGCTACGTGCCGTACTTAGCGACCAACAAGCGGACACGAAGGGCAAATACGGCCGCATGCGTGCCGCAATGGGGCAGATGGACGGACAAGTGAACGGCTTGCTAGATGGGGCGATGCGCTTGAACGAGCAAAAGGGAGATATCCTGTGCACGGCGGCATTTAACCTATTAAACTTCATTGAACAATCGGCGCGACACGTACAGCAAGATGAGCATAAAATAGCGGCGTCCTATACTATGGGAAGCGAATCTACAGGAGGTGCATCCTAATGCCCAACGGATTTTTAGGAAGACCCGCCATGGCGTTCATGACCCATGTGCACGAGGCACACACCGTAGCCACCAGAGACATGAAACGGCAATTCGAAGCGCAAAACATCAATGCCATTCGGCATCATCCCCTCCCCTTTGACATTGAAAATGCACACCGGGGCAACTTCTTTGTGGGCACGGGGATGGCGTCCAACATCGTGGCCAGCAATCAAGATTATGGAGACATTGCCACAGGCATCAACCATGCAGACGAGCAGTTGGGTTATTGCGTCCATCAAATATGTAGCGATATCGAAGCCATGTGCAACACCATTTACAACCTACCCAAGACCGTACCGCAGTGCTTGAACATGTGTTCACAACTCAAAAGCGCATTGATCCAATTTCGCGAGACATCCGATCAGTTAATCGGCATAACGCGCGAATACGGCAACGCCATCACCAATATTGAGCACTAGAAGGGAGCAGCGATTATGGATTTTGTATGGAATGATATACAGGCAGAAGATATCCGCCGCGATAGTCAAGCGGCTATGCAAGGCTCGGTAGAAGACATGAAACAACAAGCGGAGTTGTTTCTCCGCGAGGCGCGGCAGTTGAAAACAATAATCCAAGATCGCCGCCAGCGGGCAGCGAAGCTAAGCGCACAAGCCGCTATGCTCAGCCGCCAAGCCGACAGCATCGCAGCCACGCTACCCATCATGCGGTGGGAGACGGTACCGGGCATACCCCCCGCGCCGTCCACAATGGAGCGAGTGGTAGACGAATCGGCGACATCAGAAAGACAATCGCAGGTAGACGACTTGCGTCAACAAGCCGCAGAACTACACGCCGAAGCTGAAGAGCTAACCGCCAAAGCCGACGTATTACAAGAGCGCGTAGACGAACTCATGCAATCGGCCAACAAGCTCACCCAAACCGCAGACGCGCTGGAAGAAAAGATCGCCGAAGCCAACGCCCTGTTCGCCAAGATAAGCGAAGCCAAAAACGACATCGAACACTATTATGCCGGCAGGGCGCAAGAACTAATAGACCGACTCGAAGATTTAATCCACCGCATCGGCGACCTGCGCGACTCCGTCGGCAATAAGTTTACCTCCGAGGCTGATGGCATGGTTTATTTTGGCTCGTCCAGTCAATCGGTGGTGGAAGATTTATTAGATCGAGCGGAGACGCCGGAAGATTGGCTTTCGATGCTAGTTAAATCATTAGATATGGGCTGGAAAGAGTTCATATCAAACAGCCCAGTAATCAATCTCGATTGGGATCGCGTTGCGGAGTTGCTATCAAAAGAAATTAGCGATGCTTGGAATTCCGCATTATATGAAGCACATTTTGCTGGATTGGCGCGTATATTTGTTGAGCTTGAACATTTATCCGACATTGAACGGTTTTTAAATCTAATGGCACAACCGGTTATACTGGATCCAGACGTAAGGCTTGACCTCCGGCCACAAGGAATATTAGAAAACGGAATATATAGTATATGCCCCAACAAACTTGCAGGCCTCCGACATCAACTTGATGTAGCGATCGCGGTTGCAGTAACACTTCAAAAAGGATTAACTACGGATGATCATTTAAACCAGGCTCTTGAAGCTCAACGGCAAATAATGATGCAACGTACTGCATTGCTGTACGTATTGCAACATGAAGTTTCACAATTTCCAATTCAAACTAGAGATATGAATATACATCATATGTTTCTTGGTAGAGATGATGGTCGCGGTCCTTTCCGTCTAACTGATGCGGTAATAAACGATAAATATGGACATCCAATTCCCGTCACCAGGATTAATTTTCAAGAAGGATTGATTGGGAAGATGGGGCGTACCGTGCCAACAGGGGTAATAGCACTTGAAGCTACGGGTACACGCATTATTAATTTAAGTAGACTATTATATGATACCGAGGCCAGTGTCCTTATGCAACGGATGGATATTCAACAATTGTTGAGTAAATATGAATTTGATTTTAGTTCCTTTGTTTCTTCACAATTGTCCTCGACGGCAATTGATTTATTAAAGAATACTTTAAAAAAATCTCCGGTATTTGCATCATTATTACAAGTAGGATTAATGGCGAACAAATTGCAAAATGAAATGAATAAAGCTGCTAACATCCAAAATACTTTGTATAACCAATATTTAATTAGTATGTTTGGCAATTTCCATGAGCATTTTGCATTACAAGGAATTATTATTCACGAAACAGGCAAAGAATGGAGGATGTTAAGTTGGCCAACTGCATATTCCTACTTTAGCTTAAGTGAATTAAATAGGTTGAGGGTATTAAATAATGACCCTTCTTTGCCGTGGATTCCACCGCTTGATCCATTTGCTGAATTTGCTGATTTGGTTTTTACTTCCAATCCTCCAGCCATTGAAATTATACCTGTCATACCCAGTACTATTCCACTAGAAGTGCAACACCTTTATTTTTCATGGGAAGACTTCCTTAACAACCCAATTAAAGTTTTCGATGTTTACAGAACTCGTTCAATAGAAGAGATAAGGGATATTCGAGTTGCACTTGAACAGGGAGTTGCTCAACGTCAATCAACTCCTAGTCTTGGGGACATACCTTCTAAATCAGCGTCAGTTGTTATTCCTGTCGATGACACAAAAGATACTGTAGTCGAAGATGAAGACAGAATAGTGTTGCTGGGGGAAGAAGCAACATTGCCGGGGCAAGACACACCACATGCTTTTTAGAAAAGAAACTAAAATAATATGAAGAGGCGATATGTTTGAAAAAACGTTTTGTTGTTAAATATATTTAATTATTTATGACAGACTATGTAGGAGGTAGTTAGAATGTGGAAAAAACTAATGTATCTTTTCATTAGTTTTAGCATAATTGTTTTTTTAATAATATTAGGGTGCTTTCCCGACAATGATGATATACATCAGCCTTCTATATCTCAACTTGCAATTAATCATATTAATGAAATGGGTTTTATAACATCTTATTATTTGGAAGGCGAGCGAATTATTTCGTCTGATACGCTTTCTATTAGTTTACGCATAAATCCCGAACATCCTCAATTCAACCCAATATTTACAGAATTGATTTTTTTTATGAATGCAGAAGAGGCTAACGATCATCCCCCCAATGTTATTGCTGCATGGCCGAATGCAGACATGATTCCGGGTCTCATTGAAGGATTCCATTGGGCTGTAGAGCGCACCGGTCCTTTTGGACAAGGTTCAAGTTTGTTTGATCGTTCATCAGCAAATTGGGAATGCATTTACAAACGTACTGGCTTGTCATACCCGTTTACCAAAGAAAATTTTGTTTATGACTGGAATTGGATAAATGGTATTTGGTGGTCATTTTTATGTTATGAACGCTATATTATATTACACGCTAGCTTAAACGGTTATCTACCAAATTACATTTATGAAAAACATCCATAACAATTTTTGAATATCTACTCTCTAGCATAGTAAGTAAGGGTGTTGGTGCGACCGCATCATGGGGAACAGGTTTGGCATTTGGATTGAAGGCATTTAGTGCTGGAGTAGTAAGCGCTGGTGGAATAACCTTATTCGGATTAATGGAATTTTTAGGAATTAGGGCACTCGAAGATATGGTTGAAGCGAAAAATTTTGCCATTAATCTGTCAATATTCAATGCTCAATCAATTGCTGCTCTTTCTTATAGTGTACCCATTAATTTTGCATTAACGATGGATGGACGCTTTATTTATACACATGTATTTGAAATACATGACGGACCAATAACGACAAGCGGTTTTGTTGATTCCGTTAATAACAGCGGATTGTTTAAAAATATGGCAAATGATTTACAACTGCTGCTTATTGAAAATCAAAATGATTTGTTGGTCAAAATTCCTAGTGAATTAACCGTTGATTTTTTATTAAATAACCCCGGTTTATTTAGTATATGGTGGAATGAATTAGATTCTTCGTTGCAAAATAGTATTCTAAATGAAGCCGAAAATCATAATGAAATATTAAATAATCCTCGTGATATCACTGCAACACCGCCACCGGTGGTAACACCTCCATCCGAAGACGACGAAACGCAACTACCTGAAGGAGCATATTTTCATTAACATGAATTATTTCCTTTTCCAACTTAACGCAAGGCGACAATGCACAATAAATAAATACATCCGGGGCGAACATAGCAATTGACTAAGCAGGAGGTTTATAAATAATGAAACGTACAACAAAGAAAACAATAATTATTTTTATTGTTTATATTGTAATATTAGCAACCTGCATGGCAATATGCACAAGGGAAACACCGGAGATGAGGGAACTCCGAGCGAGATCAGATGTATTACTTTTACAGATGAGATTATTGATTTATAATAATTATGTATATGATATGAATTTTGATAATCATTTAACGTGGAACAGAGGAGCGGTGCATAGTGCAATAACAGGCAATAGAATCACAGGTTTTATTTTCGTACAATCCGAAGAAGCTGCGCTTGAATTGGGATTTCCAGCGGACGTCATCATTGCTTGGCCTTCAATATATACAATGGCCATGTTGGATGCTTTAAACAACATGGAAAGTTATCTTAATTTATTGGAAATTGATGGACAACATGTGGATATGGGTGGATTTGCTTTTCCAATTACCGTCGAAGATATCACCTATAATTGGATGGCGTTTTACTTGGAAATGTTTGACAATCTTCCGCAATCGGTTGTTCAAACAATTAGAGATTACGCTTCTGTTTACGAATACGAACTTGAAAATGATCGAGCAATGAGGCGGTTGCTTTTCCCCGGCAGACTGGATGCGATTAACGAATTAATTACAGGTCGTGACCCAAGCCTAGTAAATTTAGAACGAATTAACGAATTGCATGATACAAATTTAACAACATCAATTATGCCACTGCCACCCTTTACAGAAGATGATGTTTTTTCCAATCCACGATTGATTACGTCAATAATTGATGGCTTTTTGATTGGCAATGAATGGCGCATGGTAGAACCTATGGAAATACTCCGTCATCAATTGGAGCAATAAAACTACGCGACCTCCATGCTAGTGAGCCTGGTCTTCTCCACGACCATGTTCATCAGCGACCGCAAGGAGAAGCGGCGCAAAACCGCTCTGCGTGAGAACAACTACGGCGAATACCTGCTGGGCAAGCGAAAGGACATCCATGCGCTGTACCAATCCCAGCAAGAATCGCTGCACTACCACAACCTAGCCCCCGCGTAAATCGAGCGAGAGATTCTGAATTATTCGCCGCGGATATACGTAGGCGCAATTACGCATCTATAGATTTTATGTTAGGTTTGTGCCATCCAGCTGGATTCTCCATTGCAGTGTATGAATGCACAGACGATTGATAATTTTTTTAGTTTTTTGATTCCGCATTGTATAATCAAAATATCAACACAGGCAAAATAATACCATTGCTCAACTTCCGCGCAACCAAAGCGCGAGTTATTTTAATTATCAAAAGAAGGGCGGCCATCCCACATGTCGCTGGTACTCGACAGCCACGAAAGAGGCACGCGCGCACTCAAGAATAAAACGGAAGACATGACGCAGCACACCACGCAGATGCGCGACCGCATGCAGGATATCGACGACAACGCACAAGCCGCACAGGCGGCCTTCGTTTCCAACGCGTTCAGCAGCTTGGAGCGCAGAGCGTACAACGATTTAGTGAACGAGTATCGGATCGTATCGCAGTGGCTAAGCGTTGATTCTCATGACCGCGCACTATTGCGCGAGCGCAAAGACCTAGCCCGGCACCGCGCCGAGCAAACCGACATGCCGTCCATGTCCATGACGCGCGAGTCCATCGCCATCGTCAACAGCATACACACGGCATGCAATCGTACCATCCGCCCCCGCCCACTGCCTTTCAACAGCAGCGACATTGACACCCCCACACCGGGACGCACCCGTTCGGGCGTGGGTACATCGCAAAATATCGTTGTTGATGAAATCGAGTACAACCGCATTGCCAACCACATGTTACAACGAGACAACATGTTGGGGCAGCGTGCATACAACGTGGCCTTGGCCATCGACAGAATGTGCGACACCACGTATATCATGCCCAAGGCCGTACCGGAAATAAAACGCATCACCGGTACCTTCAAGGGCATGCTCAACGAGGGGCAAGCCATCAGCGAACAGTTTGCAGGGCAAACCAAACGTTACGCGAACGACATGGTGCACATCGGCGAAGCCCAAGCCAGAAGCGCAAGCGCAACGTCGCGCCCTGTAAAAACGCACCCTCCGTCCACTTTTGTGTGGGATGAAATAGACGCAGAGGAAATCCGCCGCATGAGCCGCGACGCAATGAAGCGCACCACCGAAGACATGCGCGAGACGGCACTCGTCTTTACCCAGCAACTAACCCGATTGAAGCCCTACATCCAGCGGCTCGCCGAGCGGATTGCAAAATTGCATGACAAAGCGAGCGAGATTGCAGCCCAGCCAACGGCTATGCACTACGCACCGTCGTGCACTTACCCGTATGAAGAAATATGGACCGTGGATACTGGAACCATGCTTGGAAGGCAGACGCAGATAGACCGCTATATCGCCCAAGCCCGAGAAGTGCAAGAGCAAATGCAACCGCTACAAGAGCTGGCAGACAAGTTAAGAGAATCTGCCCAAACACTCAACGAAACCGCCGACGAACTAGACTACATGACCGAGCGCGCCGAGCAATTATTCCGCGACTTACACAGCGAAGCCATGGACACGGATGCCGCAGGCAGCCGTGCCATGCAGGAGAAAATCGCCCAAATCGAAGACTATATCCGCCGCATGGGCGAACTCCGCGACTCCGTAGGACAGTCCTTTACCTCCGAAGCCGATGGTAAGATGTATTTTGGCTCGTCGAATCGATCGATTGTTAATGATTTAATGAAACGAGCGGAATCGCATTTCGATGTGCTCAACATTTTCTCAAAGAGTTTGGAAATGGATTTATTCCAACTTGAAGCGAATAGCTCACCTTTCCCTCCAATGGTTTGGGGCGCGATAGAGTATTATTTATCAAGGGATTTTGAAGCTCTTGCCCGCGAACAGCCAATTGACCCTATTTTTAGTATGCTGGCTAGATATTTTGGCAAAATGGCGGCTCCAGGCGGTTATGTAGGTGACCTTGAGCGATTTATAAATTTGATGCTTGTGCCCACTTCAATGTCTATTCAAGGAAGAAATCCGCAATTTGGGTGGGTAAATGTTCCTACGCAAAATGGAATCCCGGTTACCGGTTATCAACTTTGTCCATTACGGTCGGGTAAAATTTTATCCCATCTTAGACAGCAAGCCGAGGATCTACTTATACGGCAATTGCAGTATAGGCAAGATGGGTTTAATCACAGACATCTTGACCCTTTCCGCCAAAATATACAGCGAAATTATGGGATTTTATCAAGCCTTGTTAAAGCGAGCGATGCAGGCAATGTTTTTATTGGCATCGGTGGCAATCCATTAAGTTTTAATATGAATGGAAATAGAGTCAATGTAACTTTTCATTATGGACAAATAAATTCTTCAAGGGGTGTTGTTGAATTAAGACCAGGACTTGGAAACCCTAGTCATTTACGAAGAATTGAAATAAGCCCCTCTCATACAGCACTTCTTGGCGATTTGCTTAGAATATCTGGGCAACGTTTTGAACTAAATCATCAATTCAATTTATTTGATGCATTAGTAAAAAAAGGAATAGATTCTTTAATTGGTGCTGTCCCCTATATTGGAAGCTGGATTAATAAAGTCAGAGATGCTGCTGGTATTGTTACGAATAACCGAAACCAATGCGGGGTTATAAGAGACCAAAGACGAATGATTTATTATGCCACTTTAGCGCAATATCATTTATTTTTTGCAATCGAAGGTGTCATTATCACAGACACTAACAATCAAAATATCCCCATACAGGCTTGGCCTACCGCACTCACGCCTGAAAGCATCGCCGCACTTTATATTGTTTTAAATGATATTCATGGAAACAGAATTCCAAATGAACTAACAAATCGGTCTATATATGATATATTTTTACAAATAATGCGAAATTCAAGCCATGAAAATCAACTTTGGGAGCAAATTGAATACAACAGGGGAGCGGCACACAGTTCAATTAACCCCCCATCAGCACAAGATTTAGAGCCGCTACCACAATCCCCTCCGCCGCTCCCATCAACTCCGCCAAACCCACAACCCCCAACAGAGCCACCCACAACCCCGACAACGCCTCCTCCCCCGGGTGTCACACCACCCCCGACTCCAACAACCCCAACAGAGCCACCAATACCGCAACCGCCGACAGACCCTCCCACACCACCAACAGCAGCACCGCCAAGGTAGGGTGAACAAAATGATAAAGGATAAATATGAATTTATTATAATATTTATTTTTTTCTTAATTACATTAATTATTTCACTTATTATTATTTTTCCGATGCCTTCAATAAGAAGGCAAACGTCAGGAAGCGAAAGGCAGGAAGCTATGATTGATTCGCGCTTAATAGAATTTGTATCATTTTCTGGTATGTTTGAAGTTCATATGGTTATAGATGGCCTAGAGGGTGACTCTATAGCAAGCATGATGGTGTTTAACATGGCGCATCCGAGCGGTCACAGGTTTGATGATTCATACACAGAATTAATATTTGTTCATAACCGAGAAGCAGCGTATGGATTTCCGGACAATGTTATAATTGCATGGCCGACAGAACGTCCATGGATACACAGTATCATGGCGCGTTTTAATCATTATGTTTCACTAACAGAGCAAGAATTGCCAAGGCCAGGAACTCATGGAGGGCGGCAACCAATCAACTTAAATGACTTTGGCTTATCGTATCCAATAACCATTAAAAATTTGGTTGATAATTGGGAAAGTGTTTTTGCCGTATGGAATGCATTAACTGAAAACGAACGTCAAGGAATTTGGCCATAATAAAATTTTGCCTCTACGATGGTAATTGTAATGTTTTTTCTTCCATGTAGCGCTGCACTATTACCTAATTACCGCGCAATTAAAGTGCGAGTTATTTTAACTTCCAAAAGAAGGGCGGTTCATCCCACATGACGCTGGTACACGACAGCCATGACAAAAGCACGCGTGAACTAACGCGCCGCATGGACGACGTCATCCAATGCGCCAATAGCATAAAAGACCGCATGCAAGTCATCGATGAAAACGCCCAAGCCGCGCAAGAGCGCTTCGTCAACAACGCGCTCAACAGCTTTGAGCGCAGGGTCTATGACGATCTAGTACTGCAATATCGTCGAATGGGTGATTGGTTGGCTCCAGAAGATCTTTCAGAACTGCGCAGTCGCAAGCTGCATGCACGCTCACGCGCCAACACCGGCGACATGCCCTCTATGTCTATGACCAACAATTCATTAATTCTCGTCAACAACATCCACGCCGCCTGCAGCAACCGAACCATCCGCCCCCGCCCCCTGCCGTTCGACTTCAATGACATCAACAACCCCAATCCGGGTCAATTCACCACGGGCACGGGTACATCGCAAAACATCATCGTAGACAGAAACAGATACAACCACATGGCTACCACCATGCAACAGTCTGACGACAAAGTCGGAAGAAATGCCTTCCGCGCCGCAATGCTCATCGACAAAATGTGCGAGACGACCTACAGGATGCCCAAGACCACACCGATGATAAGACAATTCACCAGTAGTTACAGAAACCTACTGAGCGAGTACCAAGCCATCAGCGAAAACTTCGCC
>Ga0123355_10018538_pt1 | contig 11046 bp, 11 predicted proteins | sample TergutEmb28metaG_3_FD_89872 | JGI IMG/M metagenome (GOLD analysis project Ga0123355, IMG submission 89872) | Embiratermes neotenicus P1 segment gut microbial communities from Petit-Saut dam, French Guiana - Emb289 P1 | ecosystem: Host-associated > Arthropoda: Insects > Digestive system > Gut ...
TGTTGCGATGGTTCCATTGCGCTTTATTGCTGAAATGCTGATATTTGATGTCGAGTGGAACGAAGATATATCAAGTGTAATCATTAACACTTATTGACAATAGTATAATAAAGCAAGGAGGTTCTCATTGTGAAAGAACGAGACAAACAAAAATCTAACGAGCAAATCGCGATTAGAGCGTCGCTTGTAACAATCGCGGGCGACATTCTGCTGACTGCGTTCAAAATGGCCGTTGGAATTATCGGCGGATTTACCGCTGTCGTTGCCGACGCGGTTCACTCGCTCGCGGATATGCTGACGACGCTTATTGTTATGATTGGTGTGAAGTTGGCGAATCGCGAAGAGGATGAAAATCACCAATACGGACACGAACGGTTCGAGTGCGTTGCGGCGATAATTCTGTCGATTATACTCTTCGTAACCGGCGCCGGAATCGGTTGGGCGGGAGTTCAAGAAATCATTTCGAGCGCGTATTTGTACGATGTTCACGACCTTACGTTCGGAATCCTCGCGCTCGTTGCGGCGGCGGCGACAATCGTTATGAAAGAATGTATGTATTGGTACAAACGCGCGGCGGCGAAAAAGGTGGGTTCAAGCGCGATGATGGCGGACGCGTGGCATCATCGAATTGACGCGCTTACTTCAATCGGGAGTTTTATCGGGGTTCTCGGCGTGATTGTGTTTGAAATTCCGATTCTCGACCCGATTGCGGCGATTGTGATTTGTCTGTTCATTTTCAAGGTTTCAATCGATGTTTTCCGCGAAACTATCGGGAAAATGACCGACAAAGCTTGCGATGACGAAACGGTTGAGCAAATTCGGCAGTTAATCCTCAAGCAGGAGAACGTTTTAGGGCTTGATATGCTCAAAACTCGGCTGTTCGGTGACAGAATTTACGTTGAAGTTGAAATCGCCGTTGACGGAAATTGCGTACTCTATGAAGCGCACGCAATCGCCCACAAAGTTCACGACGCGGTTGAATCGAAGTTTGAGAAAGTCAAGCATTGCAGTGTTCACGTTAATCCGTTTAAGTCACGGACGATTCCTGGTGAAAAAATAACTTGCAATTCGGAGTTTCATGTGATAGAATAAGCGTAAAAAAACCGCCTTCCGGCGGTTTTTTATACAGAGGTGAGATTTATGACAAAACTTGACATTATTTCCGGATTTCTCGGCGCGGGAAAAACGACGTTCGTTAACAAATTGCTCCGATATTATATGGATTTGGGGCTGAAACCCGTTTGTATCGTCAACGAATTCGGGCAAACAGGGTTAGATAGGCAAATCATCGAAGCGGACGGATTTTCCGCAATTGAACTCGAAGGCGGCTGTGTTTGCTGTACGCTCAAAGATGACGTTTCAACCTCAATTTTACAGGTGATTGAGGCGTTTTCGCCAACCAACATCGTGTTTGAACCGTCGGGAATTTTCATATTCGACAACTTTTTCGAAATCCTCAAATCCGAGGAGTTGAAGAACAAATGCCAAATCGGAAGCGTGATTACCATTGTCGATAGCGTGAATTTCAGCTTCGCTAAGGCGATGTACGGCAGTTTTATTTACAATCAAATTAAAAATTCGCCGGCGATTGCTCTGAGCAAGCTTGAAAAGCTCGGGCGGCAAAACGTTGACGAATTAATTTGTGATATTAAGAACATAAATCCAAACGCGGTTGTAACCTCGAAAGTGTGGAGCGAGTGGAGTTCTGCTGACTTTGAGGCGCTAACCAACCTCGGCGTATCAGACAAGGAACATCACGCTCGGCATCATAATTCGCTCAAAACTGTAACGCTGAACCCGGCGAAACCGTTTATGCGCGAGCGGTTTGATGAACTTGTCAAGAAATGCGTTTCAGGGAAATTCGGCGAAATTTGCCGCGCGAAAGGGATTCTGAACGTTGACGGCGAGCAAATTCTACTCAACATCGCGCTCAACGATGTGACGATAACGCCGTTCAAAGGCTCGAATCCGCAAACGCTAACGCTAATCGGCGACCGAGTGAAGCAGAAAAAAGTAGAGAAATTTTTGGACGAGTGACAAAATTTTACTCGCCAACAACTTTTATAATTTTTCTCGCGCGTTCGGCGCATTCAATTGCGCCTTCAACAGTCTTGTCAACCACCGTGAAATGCCCCATTTTACGGAACTTCTTGGACTCGCGCTTGCCGTAAAAGTGAACTTTCACGTTCGAGTCAGCGTAGGTTTCTTCAACTCCGATAAGCGCCGCAGTTCCGTTGTTTTCGCCGAGTAAATTCACCATAACAGTTGGTGAAATCAGCTCAACATTGCCGAAGGGAAGCCCGACAATCGCGCGAATATGGTTTTCGAACTGGCTGGCGAAGCAGCCCTCAATGGTGTAATGCCCCGAATTGTGCGGGCGCGGCGCGACTTCGTTAACCGAAACCTCGCCACTCGCTGTGACGAACATTTCAACGCAGAAAGTTCCAACACCGTCGAAGATTTCCATAACTTTGTCGGCGATTTTCGTTGCCTCGGCAATTGCGGAATCCGCAATCCGCGCGGGAACAATTGTAACGTCAAGAATGCTGTTCTCGTGCGAATTCTCCGCAACGGGATAAATTGTACGCGTACCGTCAATCGCGCGGCACGCGATGATGGAAATTTCCCGCTCGAACGGCACGAATTCCTCGACCATTACTTCGTTCGCACCATTTCCGAGCGCGGCGAACGCTTCGTCAACATCGGATTCAGTTCGAATCAGTGCGTTGCCCTTGCCGTCGTAGCCGCCCATTGTCGCCTTCAGCATCATCGGATAACCGAATTTCGTAGCCGCCGCGCGGATTTGGTCGGTTGATTCAACTTTCTCGAACCTCGGTGTTGGAACGCCGTTCGCTTGCAGAACTGTGTTCTGCGAATATTTATTCTGAATCGTTTTCAGGCTCGCAACTGACGGATAAATCGTGTGACCTTGTGTCGCAAGGGTTTCAAGCATCGCAACGTTGATATGTTCGAATTCGTACGTAATCACATCAACGAGGTTCGCCAACTCAAGATATGCCGCGTCGTCGTTGAAACTCGCGACAATTAGGTGGTCGCAAATGCTGCTTGCCGGACAATCGCTCGCCGGGTCAAGCACCGCAACGTAAAATCCGAGCCGCTTCGCCTCGAGAATCATCATTTTCCCGAGTTGTCCGCCGCCGATTATTCCGATTTTTTTCTGCAAAATATTCATTAACAATCCTCCGTTAAACCGCAAACCTGCAAGGTGATTATCAATCGCCCGCGGGCGGCAGGTTGCCGCCCCTACAAAATCGTTACCCTAAAATTAATTTGCCTAATTCCATTGGCGGCACGACTTCGTTGCCTCGCAGAACGCGCATGCAACCGGCGGAAATTTCGTCAATCAGCATAATTTCGCCGTCTGCCGCTTTGCCAAACTCGAATTTCAAATCCTGCAAAACTAAGCCTTTCGAGAGCAAGTCATCGAAAATTAGTTTCGCTATTTTCTGAGTAAGTTTTTTGCAAATTTTGAACTCGTCTTTAGTCATAATTCCAAGTCGAGCCAACGCCGCTTTGGTAATCGGCGGGTCGCCGCGCTCGTCGTCCTTGAGCGTCACTTCCACCAAATAGTCCAAGTCTTGCCCCGGTGTCGCGTACGCTCCGTAACGCTTGACAAAACTTCCGCCCGCGCTTTTGCGGCAGATAAATTCCAAGCCTTTTCCGAACATCGTTGCGGGACGAACGTCCATCGTAACTGCGTCAATGTCGCAACTTATAAAATGGGTCGGAATTCCCGCGGCGATTACCTTGTCGAAGAAATATTGCGTAACTTTCAGCGACTCGCGCCCTAAGCCGTCAATGCTAAGCCCGACGGCGTTTTCGCCAGGGTCAAACACGCCGTCTTTGCCGGTCGCGTCATCTTTAAATTTCAACGTGTAGGTTCCGTTTTCGTTCTCGAACACACTCTTGGTTTTGCCTTCAAAAATAAGCTTTGACATTAGTTTTTCCCCATTTCGGCAACATATTTTTCATAGCCCAACTTGTCCAATTTTTCAATTTTATCGTGAACCATTTGGTTCAGCGATTCCTTGTATTTGGCGAGTTTTTCTGCCAACCTCGAATCTGTTACTGAAAGTATAGATGCGGCAAGGATTCCCGCGTTTTTCGCGCCACCAATCGCCACGGTTGCAACCGGAATTCCGGGCGGCATTTGAACGATGGAATACAGCGAATCCACGCCGCCGAGCGCTTTCGTTTGAATCGGCACGCCGATTACGGGCAGCGTTGTGATTGACGCAACCATTCCGGGCAAGTGCGCCGCTCCGCCTGCGCCGGCGATAATTACTGAAATTCCGCGTTCAATCACGGTTTGAGCGTATTCGTAAAGCCGCGCAGGCGTTCTGTGCGCCGACACGATTGTAATGGAATATTCAACTCCAAGCTCGTCAAGAATCGCCGCCGCCTCGCTCATTACCGGCAAATCCGAGTCGCTTCCCATAATGATTCCAACTTTCATAAAACTCACTCCTTAATCGGGCGATTTAGCAATCTCCCATTGAAAAGACAATATTATACCACACAAAATCGCAAAAGTCAACATTTTCCTTGCGTTTTGACGCGGTTTGTGGTAGTATATTGTTATACAATTTCAAAAGCAGGTGAAATTATGAACAAAATGCAGTTGGAAGCCGCCGCAAAAACCTATGATACAAAGCTTAATGCTAACAAAAAGTTTTGCAATGAAATGCAAGACCTTATCGGAAAACTTATTGAAAACGCCGAAGTTGGCGTACATAGCATTAGCGGCAGAGTGAAAGAGCGGGATAATTTCATTAAAAAATGTCAGAAAGATAAGTATGACGATTTTAGTCAAATAACGGACGTTGTGGGAATCCGCGTTGTCAATTATTTGTTGGACGAAGTAGAAGAAGTTTGCAAATTAATTGAAAGCGAGTTCATTGTTGACGAACGCAATTCAGGCGATAAATCGTCCGAGTTAAATCCTGACCAATTTTGGTATGATTCAATTCATTATGTCTTGAGATTAAAGCCGCAACGGTGCGAGTTGCCCGAATATATTCAATATAAGGATATGGTTTTCGAAGTACAAGTCAGAACGTTGCTACAGCATACTTGGGCGGAGTTTTCACATGATAACTATTACAAAAGTTCGCGCGAATATCCGCGTGAAATCCAAAGAAAATTGTCTCGAATTTCTGCAGTATTAGAAGAGTGTGACATTAACTTTCAAGGTCTTTATAATGATATGAAAAAGCATACAGAGGATACTAAAACCGAAATCGCCGAGGGCAATTTGGATATGGAGTTAGATTCTACAACGTTGACTGAATATTTGCATAGCAAATTTGATTTGAATGATGATAAAAAAACGTTTGATGATTTTGATAAAGAAGTTATTCAAGAACTAAAAGACTTTGGTGTAAACGCTATCAAAGATTTGGATGATATTGTTGAAAGTAAAAAAATTGTACGAAACCAAGATTCTAAATGTTATACTAGTTTGTTGTGGGATATCATGATAATTGCAGATGCAGAAAAATACTTTGAAAAAGTAGAGAGAAGTTTTATTATATCTTTTGAGAAATCAGAAGTAAATTATTTTAAAAATTACGGGGTTGATATTCAAGCGTTGAGTGAAAAATATGGTTTTGAGATTCATTAACATTGAGGACTGATGAAAATGTTTGAATTAATCGAAAAACGGTCGCGATTCCTCGGCTACTGCGCGCGAATTGAATCGGAATCCGAAGCAAAGGCGTTTATCGCCGAACTCGCTCGCGAGCACAAACGTGCGAATCACGTTGCGTTCGCCTATGTTCTGCCGACAACGGCGAAATACAACGACGATGGCGAGCCGCGCGGAACGGCGGGATTGCCGCTACTCAACGCGATTATGCGGCGTGAGTTGGTCGGTGTTGTTGTAGTTGTCGTGCGATATTTCGGCGGAATTCCGCTTGGAAAAGGCGGCTTGATTCGTGCGTACGGCAAAACCGCGGGGAAATCGTTGGACGAAATTATGGATTGCGAGTGATTAATATGCTAAAAATTGGAACGGAAATCGAAGTCAAAATCATCGACTACAACAGTTCGGGCGAAGGTGTCGGCAAGGTCGGAGCCGAGAACTTCGTTGTTTTCGTGCCGTTCGCAATGCTCGGCGAAGTTGTGCGTGTTCGTGTAGTTGAGGCGAAAAAATCCTTCGCGCGAGCGGAAATTACTGAAATTTTGCAACGCTCAAACGAGCGAATAGAGCCAGAGTGTGAGCATTTCGGTGAGTGCGGCGGGTGCGATTTGCTTCATATGACGTACGAGGAAGAACTCCGCTTCAAACGGCGCAAAGTTGCGAATGCGCTGCGTTTGCCTGACGTTGACATAATTCCGTCACCGAAAATCATGCATTATCGAAACAAGACGATTTGGCAGTCGGACGGCGATAAAGTCGGACTTTTCGCCGCGAAATCGCATACCGTAATCGAGGTTGAGAATTGCCTGCTCCAAAGCGTTGCGGCGAACGAGTCGAAGCGTGAACGTCTATTCTACCGAGAACCGCGGCAAACGCTGTGCGGGCTGGAGTTCGAGTTGTCTGAGAAGTCATTTTTCCAAATCAACAACGCCGCTGCGGAGAAGATGATTGAGGTTATTTCGCGGAACGTATCAAAGACTGACCGAGTTTTGGATTTATACTGCGGGGTTGGCGCGATTAGCCTTTGTGTAGCGCGGTTTTCAGCAAGCGTTGTCGGTGTTGAGGTGAATCGGCAAGCCGTTGCGGAGGCGATTGCGAACGCTCAACGCAACGGCATTTCCAACGCCGAATTTATCGCCGGAAAAAGCGAGAGAGTGACTGATGATATTGACTTCGGCGAATTCGACACGGTGATTCTCGACCCGCCGCGCGCGGGCTGTGATACCCGCCTAATCGAGCGGCTTGAACAAAGCGGAGTCGGCAAAATTATCTATGTATCCTGTAATCCGTCAACGCTCGCGCGGGATTCGGCGAAGCTGAAAAGTTACGCGATAACCGAGGTGACGGCGATTGATATGTTCCCGAGAACGTCGCACGTTGAAACGGTTTGTGTGTTGGAGCGGTAGAGCGAGAGCTTTACTGCTACCACGGCGCAACGCCGGGCGTGAATTCCCGAAACGTATTCCATCGCGGACTTTCTTCAAAACTCGCTTGATTATCACTTAACACAAAATATCGTGTTACGCCGTAATCGTCAACGAACGAAATCCCTCTTTGCGGCATTGTTCCAAAATGTCCCCAATTTACAACAAACGGATGTTCGGGAGTTATATCGCCGGGCGCGTATAGTTCACTTCCTACATAAATATAAAAATCTTCGCCCTGACTATATCCAAGTTGAAACCATCGAAAATCACGAAGCGGTTCACTTGGAATAATCAAAACATTCGCTATGCTGCCGGTGTAAAATCCGTAGTCAACGAATTGGACGTATGAAACGAACTCGTTCAAACGCTCTTCGGTTGCAGAGCCTACACCAACAATGATTCCGGCAATCCGGCTTTTGGAATCGCCGCCGATTATAAGTTGCCGCTCAAACACTTGCGCGGGGAAAAAACTTGCGGGAACGAAAATTTCGTCATCAATTATAGTTGGAGCGGCGGCGAGGTGAAACATTCCGTCTCGCCATTCCTGCTCGGGCGAGAATCCTTCGTTTTCGCCAATCCGTAGCCTAACGTTATCGACCCAAACTTCTTGATTTTCCTCGCTCCAATCGACACTCCAACCTAACGCTTCCGCGACAGGACGGAGCGGAACCGTTAAAACAAGTCCGCCCCATTGAGCGGTATACCAAACAGGTGCGGGAGCATCAATGATTTCATCGTTTACCATTATCGTATCGTAAATATCCCACGGGATTTGCCACCATTCAGCGTAGTGTGTTTCACTTTCCGCCGATGTGTCCGAAGCGCAATTTATCGCATAATCCTCCACACCGCCGCAGGCGGCGACAACTAATGTTATCGCCACCATTGCCGCCGAGACCGCTAACGCGAGTGATTTTTTCGTCATAGCAAGATTCAATCCCTTCAATCCTCGACTTCCAACTCCCACAGCGGAACAACGTCAAACCCTTTATCCGCAAGGAGATACAGCACTTGACCTTGATTGCTTCCGATGATATGCGCCAATCCGATTGCAACGAAAAACGTTGTCGGCTCGATGGTTTCCCGCAGCAACCGCTCAATTTCGTCCGCGAAAATATGACATCGAACGTACAGGTGAATGTGGTTCAAATATTCAGCTAAGCAGCAAGTCGGTTCGGGCAAATCGTCGCCGAGCGCGCGCAAAATTTCGTCACGGTCTTGACTTGCGTAAATTCCGGCGAAATCATCTTGCATAAACCACAACAACATATGGTCGAAATCCGGAAATCCCGCAAGCGCGTAAGCCTGCAACTCAAGCGGAATATCCATTGCGAGCCTTGTTTGCTCAATGCTCGAAGTCAGCCCGATAACCGGGCGATTGTTCGCCAACGCGAACTCGTTAATATAATCGTCTACCGCAAGCGCGCGTTCAACGCCCATATATTCGAAAACCTCGTACATTATAAGCGATTCCACCGCCAAAGGCGTAAAATGCGCGATATCCTCGTAATACCAACCAATCCGAGTGAAACTGTAAAAATTTTCTCTAAATCCCGCCCAAATTTCGGGCGGCAAAACATCGCTAAGCTGCATTCCGTTAGGGAGAAAATAGAAGCTTGCAAGCTCTGCCCAAGAGTTATCATCAAACTCCTCGTTGAGGTCAATTTCAAATGCGAAAACATCGGAGCGCGCCATTGCTTCCTCCGCAATCGGGTGAAGCGGGAACCACTCGGGGCGACCTGCGTGCATCGTTCCGAAAATGTAGGCAACGTTGCCGCCGTACTCGATTCGGTTGAGGAATCCGTGGATTTGCGGGCGTTCTGAGGTCGAACTTTCGATTGTAATGGTGCGAGTTTCGCTGTCCCATTCAACGCTTGCGCCCATCATTTCCGACACCAAACGAATCGGCACGAGCGTACGATTATCAATGATTATCGGCGGAACGTCAAGGTTGACCATTTCGGTTGTTCGAGAATTTCGGTGCCATATGACACCAACGGGGTCGTCAACAATCAGCGAAATTTCTACATCTGCCGTCATCGCGACAATTTCTCTGTCCATTTCGAACCACTCGACAAACGCGCCGAGCGCTTCGAATATCGTGCGCATTGGAACCATAGTTCGGTCGTTGATTATTTGCGGTGGAACGTCGAATGTTAATCGTTCGCCGTCGAGGTAGACGGTGATTTCGGGAAGTTGCGCAAACGCCGTAATACCAACGCCTAACGTCATCACCATTGCCGCGACAACCACCAAACTCAACGCCTTGTTCCAAAAATTACTCATTGTCAAAATACACCCTTTCAATTTATATTCTCTCTATAGTATGCCGAGTTTCGTTCGGCGTTCCAACTCAAGTAAATATTCCTTTGTCGGCAGTCCACCGCCGTAACCCACCAATTTTCCCGAATGTCCGACAACCCGGTGGCACGGAACGATTATGGAAATAGGGTTGCGGTTGTTCGCCAATCCAACGGCGCGACAAGCTTTCGGATTGCCGATTTTCTCCGCAATATCCTTGTAGCTACACGTTTCGCCGTACGGAATTTCCTGCAAAGCTTGCCAAACCGACATTTGAAACTCGGTTCCGACACACGAAATAGGCAAGTCGAACTTGGTCCGCTTGCCATCGAAATATTCACGCAATTGCGCCGCTGCTCGCTGGAGCAACGGTGTTTGTTGAAGTTCAGCAGTTTTGGGTGGCTTGTTGGTTGTGTCATCGAAAAATATGTGTGAAATTGCACCGTCAGTTTCGGCGATTCCGACTTTTCCGATTGGGAAGTCGTCGTAGAAGTACGTGTAGGTCATTGTTGAGGTTCTCCTTTGTGTGTGCTTTTCAAGCCCTCTTTTTGCGGTAGATTGCACGAAATCCGAGATTTCGGCAATCCTCAAGGACGGGTCGTTAGCGAAAACAAGTTTTCGACGACTCTGCCAAAGAGGGTGGCACGCCTGTTTTTGGCGTGACGGGTGTTTGTGCGGACGCACATTTTGCGTCTGCGGGCGATTATTAATCGCCCTAATTTTGCATCAACTTATCATAAATCTCTGCGTAGGATTTCGCCGAGTTATCCCATGAGAAGTTGCACTTCATAGCGCGGCGAACGAGGGATTTCCACGCTGTTTTATTCTGCCAAACCTCCAACGCGCGATTAATCGCGTACATCATATCACCCGAATTCGCCGCCGCGAATGTAAATCCGTTTCCTGTATCGTCAATCTCATTGTAGGGTTCGATTGTATCCTTCAATCCGCCGGTTTCGCGGACAATCGGAATCGAGCCGTAGCTGAGCGCAATCATCTGCGAAAGTCCGCACGGTTCAAACAGTGACGGCATTAGGAACATATCGCTTGCCGCGTAAATCTTGTGCGCAAGCGTGTTGTTGAACGTAATATTCGCTGAAATTTTGGTCGGATTACACCACGCTTCGTGGCGGAAAATATTCTCGATTTTTTCATCGCCGGTTCCGAGAACAACGATTTGCAAATCCATTTTCGCAAGCTCGGAGAGAACTTCGGAAATGAGCCAAAAACCTTTTTGGTCAACGAGCCGCGATACAATTCCAATCATCGGAACGTCGGGATTCAAGTCCAATCCAAGTTCGGATTGCAACGTAAGTTTGTTGTTCCGCTTACCCGCGGCGAAGTTGCGGCCATCGAACTTTTCGGCGTATTTGCCCGATTTTGGCGAATATTCATCGTAGTCGATGCCGTTAATTATGCCGCTGAGCGAATTCGCCCGCGCGCGAAGCAAGCCTTCAAGCCCCTCGCCGTAAGCCTCGGACTTGATTTCCTCGGCATAAGTCGGGCTGACGGTTGTGATGTAATCGCTGTAAACCAAACCTGCTTTGAGCAGATTCGAGCCGCTGTGGAATTCGAGTTTATCGTTGGTGAAATAGCTCATATTAAGCCCTAAGAAATCCGCAGTCGTGTCGATGTCGTACCGCCCTTGATACGCAA
>Ga0123355_10018540_pt1 | contig 11045 bp, 7 predicted proteins | sample TergutEmb28metaG_3_FD_89872 | JGI IMG/M metagenome (GOLD analysis project Ga0123355, IMG submission 89872) | Embiratermes neotenicus P1 segment gut microbial communities from Petit-Saut dam, French Guiana - Emb289 P1 | ecosystem: Host-associated > Arthropoda: Insects > Digestive system > Gut ...
AATTTTTCATAATCCATCCTCTCCCCACGCTCTTGGTATCTTAGCCGAAAGAGCGCTGCGTAATGCACGACAGAAGATATTGTCAGCGTTATCATTTTCTGGGGTGACAGCGTTAGATTCTTCTAAAACAATAGCAACAGCATCCTTTTTTTCATCTGAGCAAGGCGATATTATTTTTTCATCTGGCGGCACAGAATCAAATAATCTCGCAATTCTAGGGTTTGCATTGACCAATATTAGGCACAATGTCAGCCTTGTAGCTTCATCTTTCGAGCACCCATCAATTATCGCACCTATTAAATTTGCTTGCTCTCGTGAATGGGCAAACGCCGCCACTATGGACAAAATCCCATCAGGAGTGGTACTTATTTGCATATCCCACGTTAACCATGAAACAGGCGATATTAATGATATAAACAAAATCGCCGCTAAAGCTAAGCAAGAAAACCCCAAGGCTGTTATCCTTGTAGATGGGGTTCAAAGCTTTTGCAAGGAACATATAAGTTTAAAAGATATTGATATGCTTTCATTTAGTGGGCACAAGTGCCATGGCCCTGTTGGTGTTGGCGGGTTATGGGTGCGTAAAGGGGTTAAGATTGCGCCTATATTACATGGCGGGGAACAAGAAAACGGTCTGCGTTCTGGCACAGAGAATGTTGCTGGGATAGTTCAGATGGCTGATGCAGTATCTGTTTTAAAGGAAAATCAGGAGCTAAACCACGCTCATGTTTCAAAAATTAAGGCGATTCTTCTTAGCCTGCAAGATGAGTTCCCAGATGTACATGTAAATTCTATTGGGAAACATGTGTCGCCGTATATCTTAAACATGAGCTTTATGGGAGTAAAAGGGGAGATTCTTGTTCATGCGCTTTCGGAGAAAGGGCTCTTTGTCTCAATGGGGGCAGCCTGCCGTAGCCGCAAACGCGCACGTCCAGCTTTAGAGCTTATGGGCTTTGCACCAAATATAGCTGAGTCAGCTATTCGTTTTAGTTTTTCTCCGTATAACTCAATAGAAGAGGCAGACATGGCAAGAGAAATTATTATTAAAGAAGTAAATCGATTTCGCAAAATGAAAGGATAAGCTTATTGCATGGAATCAATTACAAATGTTAAGACGGTTTTACTGGTGAAGTACGGTGAAATTTCATTAAGAAAGGGCAATCGTGCCTTTTATGAGCATCATATTATGGACTCAATCCGCAGAAAATTGCGCGACTTAGAGGGCAATATCCGGGTTAGGCGAGAACAGGGCCGTTTCCTTGTAGAAGATATGGATAAAGACCTTGACGTGGCCGCTGTTATTGAACGGATTAAATATATTTTTGGTATTACGGGACTATGTATATGCATCAAAACCTCAGCACGTGATATTACGGACTTGCAGCAGACAGCACTTTCATTTTTCTCCCAAGTATATGGGGGGGCGCAGTCCTTTAAGGTAATGACGAAGCGTAGCGATAAGGCATATCCTCTCAAATCATATGAGGTGTCGGCACACATTGGAGATTGTATTTTGAATGGAGTCCCAGGTATTTGTGTGGACTTGCACAACCCAGATGTAGTTTTGTGGGTTGAAATACGTAATCATGTGTATTTTTATGTAAATACTATTTCTGGCGTAGGTGGCCTTCCTTACGGGTCTTCTGGTAAAGGTGTATTGCTATTGTCTGGCGGGCTTGATAGCCCAATTGCTGGATACCTTACTGCCAGGCGCGGGGTAGAGCTGTGTCCTATTTATTTTCATTCCCCGCCCTTTGTATCAGAAAGGGCGGCGGACAAGGTTAGGGATTTAACAAGTGTTTTATGTAAGTACACCGGCAGGATTATGCTAAATATTGTCCCATTTACCGATGTACAGTTATTCCTTAAAGAGAATGTCCATGAAGAAAAGCTTACGATTTTGCTAAAAAGGGCTATGTTGCGTATCTCAAGCCTGTACGCCGAAAAAATAAAGGCTCAGTGCTTAATTACTGGAGATAGTATTGGCCAGGTTGCTAGTCAAACCATCCAAAGCCTTGCGGCGGTTAATTCTGCTGCATGTCATACTATTTTGCGGCCATTGGCTGCCATTGATAAACAGCAAATAATTGATATTGCCAAAGACATTGGCACTTTTGATATATCTATCCGCCCTTTTGATGACTGTTGTACATTGTTTGTGGCAAAGCATCCTGAAAACAAGCCCAACACTACTGTAATTGAGCGGATTGAAGCTAAGCTTGAAGCAGAGCTATCACCTCTAATTGACACGGCCCTAGAGCAGGCCTATATGGAAGCTGTAGATTGATGTGTTGATGCTAGTAAAGTAAACAGCAAGAGGTAATGTATTATTTGGACTTGATAAGCGCTCGATATACAATAACTGCTATAGCCGCGCCTATAAGCGGTGCAACTATAAATACCCATACATCTGCCAACGCGGCGGTACCGGCAAAAATCGCTGGCCCTAAGCTTCTGGCTGGGTTTACTGATGTACCTGTTAATGGAATCCCCACAATATGCACAAAAACTAATGTTAAGCCAATTACTATCCCGGCTACACTTGCCATCTTCTCCTGAGATGTTACCCCTAGAATTACCAGCACAAAAATAAAGGTTAGTACAATCTCAATGATTAAAGCCCCGCCTACTCCAAGGGAACCAACAGCGTTGGTGCCTAAACCGCCTGTATAATCGGTAACACCAAAGCTTTCTACTAAAGCAAATAACAATGCTGCGGCAATTATAGCCCCAGCTATCTGAGCAATTACATAGCCTATAAAATCCTTAAGAGACATCCTTTTGTCTAGCAGCATCGAAAGGGAAACCGCTGGGTTGATATGGCATCCAGAAATGCCACCTATTACATAAGCCATTGCTACAATAGATAAACCGAAGGCGAGAGCTACTGCTAAGTGCCCTCCACTTGTGCTGGCACCTAAAACAACTGCGCTTCCACACCCCATAAAAACTAGGACAAAGGTGCCAATTACCTCTGCAAAATACTTTTTAGTGTTCAATGAATCCACTCCTTTTTTTCAAGTAATACCAGAGGTTTGGATTATTGTCAATAGTTGCGTCATGCATACATAATCAAGCAAATTGTAACAATAATGTAAGGCACAAAACAAAAATAATATGATACAGTACTAGTCCATTTACAATTTTACAAAAGCAAAGGGGAAAAGTAGAATGAAACGGATTTTGGTAGTAACTTTAATTATTTTGACACTAATAATTGCACAGCCAATTATTGCGGTGGCATCTGAGGGGAAGAGCAATTTTACAGAGATAACGCAGTTTGCATGTCCTCCTATGCTTGTTAATAATGTTGAGCATTCAAATGGTAGTGGCGTTCCTTTTACGCCATTTTCGACGGAGATATTTGTTTCAAACTTTACTCAATTGCTTGATGCAGTTGAAGGGCCTGTTGGTGGGAACGACCGCACTATTATAGTTGAGGCAAACATTTTATTTACGGGTTTAGTAACAATCCCTTCTGGTAGGACAATCACCCTGTTGGCAGATAATAACTGGACACTAGACGGTGGCAATGCTATCGGTTTTCACGCATTTACAGTAAATGGCGCGCTCACCTTAGGCGCAAGTGCCCCTGCTACTGGTGGAAGCTTAACTATTACTGGCTTTACTGACGGCACTATTCGGGTCATTAGCGGTGGCAATTTTACTATGAATGATGGCGAAATCAGCGGTAATTTTTCCCTAGAAGGGGGCGCTGTTAATATTCAAAATAGCACCTTTAATATGCATGGTGGCGAAATAAGTAATAATGTTGCTGGCACTGCCGGCGGTGTTTTGGTTGCCGGAGGTGTCAGCAATTTTAATATGCATGGCGGCAAAATAAGCGGCAATACGGCTACCAATGGTGCCGGTGTGTATGTAATAGCTGGTAGTACTTTCACAATGTTTGATGGTGAGATTAGCGGAAACATTGGTGTACAAGGCGGCGGTGTTGAGATTAGGTTTGCAGGCAGTAGTTTTATTATGCATGACGGTATAATCAGCGGCAACTCCGCTTCAACTGCCTTTGGCGGCGGCGGTGGAGTGGCTATTAGCAATAATGCGGCTAACTCCTTTACAATGCATGGAGGCACAATTAGTGGAAATACGGCTGCCAACAATGGTGGCGGTGTTTTTGTTAACTCTAACAACGGCAGCTTCATCATGAATGGTGGTGAAATTAGCGGGAACTCTTCTAGCGTCAATGGCGGCGGTGTATTTATTGGAGCCAACAATACCTTTACCATGAGTAACGGTGTTATAAGCGGCAATACAACCATCGGTAATGGCGGTGGTATATTTGCATGGGATTATAGCAACCTTACAATCAGCTCAACAGCTATATTTGTAGGTAATACTGCTAGCGTGGCCCATGATTTTTCCCAGCATCCTAGCTTTGTGCTTGGGGGTACGGTTCCTGCCGCTGACAGTGGTGGTGGCAATGGAGGCAGCACAGCAACTATCAACTGGGCTAGCGTTAGTGTTGTAGGGGCTCATGCTTTAAACAACTATGATATTAATTACCTTGGCTCTGTCTTTGTGCCACCTACAACACAGGTTATAACCTTTAACCCTAATAATGGGGTTTTCACAGGGGCTAATCAATTGCCTACGCGGACTGCCTTAAGCAATAGCACTTATACTCAGGCCTTTAACGCGGCTGGTAATCTTGTTAACCCAAATCTCTCGCATCCAACTCGCGTTGGCTATATATTTGGAGGTTGGTTTAACTCCCAAGCAAATGCAAATGGTGCAACACAAGCAGGCCGTGTTCTCCATACAGATAATGTTACAAGTGACTTAGCTCGTACACTTTGGGCACGTTGGACAGCGACTGGGGATATCAACAATAACAATGCTACCCCAACACCAACACCAACACCAACTCCAACACCTACCCCATCGCCTACCCCTACATCAAGCCCATCACCTAGCCCGTCATCAAATACGACACCTAGCCCTACATCAAACCCAAGTTCAAGCCCGAGGCCAACGTCTAGCCCAGCACCTGACATAGATATTGATATCGATGATGATAGGGACGATGACATTATCATCCCGATAACAGGCTGGCACGAGGCTTATATGATTGGCTTCCAAGACGGCACAATCCGCCCTCACGCAGATATCACCCGTGGGGAAGCGGTGACGATTTTCTTCCGCCTTGTTGACAATGATATTAGGGCATCTATGTGGAGCCAGACGAATGATTTTAGTGATGTTAGGCTAGAGAACTGGTTCAACAACGCAGTATCTACTATGGCCAATATGGGGATTATAAATGGCTTTCCTGATGAAACCTTTAGACCTCTAAACTCTATCACTCGTGGGGAATTTGCTGTAATGGCGGCTCGTTTTGTTGGCTTGCCTCTGGAGGAGTCGGAAGGTTTTTTTACCGATGTTAGCGGACACTGGGCCGAAGCTTACATCAATACTTTAGCATCACGTGGGTGGATACAAGGCTATGGAGATGGAACGTTTAGGCCAAATGTGACAATTACTCGCGCTGAGGTTGCCGCTATTGTTAACCGGATGCAACAGCGTCAAATCCAGTGTGCAACACATCTGCTATATGATGTGGAAGAGGGTATGAGAATCTGGCCAGACAATGCTAATCAGAATACTTGGTTTTACCTTTATATCCAGGAAGCATCACACTCTACCGCGTTTGTGCGCCCAGAAGGCTCTAGCGATTTTAAAATTTGGACACAGATATTGCCGGCAATTGATTGGACAGTTCTTGAGCGCCCGGAATCTAGGCCAGAAGACCTTGTGCTGCGGCGGGATTGATGGATGCTCGTGTTTACAAGTGTGAAAAAGGTTTACCATTATCATCAAAACAGTAGATCGCTTTTTGTCAAAACATCAAAACTGGAAAGCCTTTTCTGGTATCAGCAAAACTTGAAAATCGCTTTTGGCAAAAACATCAAAACTGGGAATTATCCTTCATCATTATCATCAAAACCTGGAATCGCTTTTGGCAAAATCATCAAAACCGGAAATTAATCCTTCGTCATTGTCATTAAACCTTGAGCTATATATTAAAAAACCTCAGATGAGCTTACTGCGCTGTCTGAGGTTTGATTGCTTATAGGGTGGGGCTATTTAGTATCTTAACCCCCTCTATCTCAGGGCTTAAATATTTTATGGCGCATTGAACCCCATGTTCCATAAACGTACTTTTCATTGCCTCGCCTATTTTATCGGCATTATCCCTTGTACAAAAAGCTATAACCGTTGGCCCGGCTCCGCTTAAAGCTACAGAGTAAGCGCCAACATCCTTAGCAGCTTGGGCAACCTTGTCCATCCCGGGTATTAGGGGCATCCTGTATGGCTGATGAAGTTTATCATCCATTACCTTGCCCATTAACTCCATGTCCGAATTAATGAGTGCCCATACTAATAAGCTTACACGGCTGATATTGTAAACAGCATCACTTAGGGGTACCGTCTTAGGCAGTACACTCCTCGACTTTTGGGTAGAGAGTTCATAGTCTGGTATTGCAACAACTGTTGATAAACCAGCGGGGGGCGGGATTTTCCTATATAAAGTCTCGCCATCTAATTGGTTGCTTACCGCTATCCCGCCAAATAATGCAGGTGCTACATTGTCGGGATGCCCCTCTATGCAGGTGGCCATATGGAGGATTTGGTCGTGGCTCAGCATTGAACCGCTTATATAGTTGGCCGCTACCATTGCCCCAACAATTACGGCGGCACTGCTTCCTAAGCCCCTGGCTATTGGTATGTTGTTTTTCATTTCTATTTTTAGGCCCTTTGGCTTATAGCCTACCTTTTGGAATACCTCAGCGGCGGCGATATACGCTAGGTTTGAGTAGTCTGTAGGTATTTTAGCTGCGCCATCGCCTTCAACCTTTATTAGTAAATTATTATCTGTCTCTACCATGCTTATATAATTGTATAGACTTAAGGCCACCCCCAAGGTATCAAAGCCTGGCCCTAGGTTGGCCGTGGTTGCAGGTACTCTTAGCGTCACCATATGCATCCCCTATTAACGGTTAATTATCTTAAGCACTGCCGACTTTTGAGCAGGTATTTTGGTAGGCTTGGCAATTAGCTTGATAGCATTTTCCTGGTCTTTTAGGCCGTTTCCAGTTAGGACACAAACTACTGTATCGCCGTTGTTAAATAATCCCCTGTTTCTATGCTTTATAACGCCAGCTATGGATGCCGCCGATGCTGGCTCTACAAAAATGCCTTCTTTAGCTGCCAATAGCTTGTAAGCATATAATATTTCATCGTCTGTTACATTATCAATCAGGCCTTTTGATTCGCTTAATGCATTGTTGGCTTCGTTCCAGCTTGCGGGGTTTCCTATTCTGATTGCGGTTGCTATTGTATCGGGATTTTCTACTACGATATTATTGACTATGGGGGCGGAGCCAGCAGCCTGGAAGCCTAGCATTTTTGGTAGGCTTTTGTTTTTGCCTGTGTTGTAGTATTCCTTGAAGCCTTTCCAATAAGCCGTAATATTTCCGGCATTGCCTACTGGTATTGCTAAAAAGTCTGGTGGGTGGCCCAATGTATCAGAAATTTCGAAAGCGGCGGTTTTCTGGCCTTCTATTCTGAATGGGTTTAAGGAATTAACTAGGCTTATTGGGTACTCGTTTGTTATTTCTTTAACTATCTCCAGTGCTTTATCAAAATTTCCTTCAATCGCCAAAACCTCGGCTCCATACATTGATGCCTGGGCTAGCTTGCCTAGAGCTATATTCCCATCAGGGATAATTACTATGCATTTTAACCCGCAGCGGGCGGCATATGCCGCTGCTGATGCAGCAGTGTTTCCTGTGGAGGCACACATTATTGCCTTTGCGCCTTCTTCTAGGGCCTTGGCTACTGCCATTACCATGCCTCTGTCTTTAAAAGAGCCGGTGGGGTTTAGACCTTCGTACTTAAAAAACAGGTTTAAGTCAAGCTCTTTTGACAAAGCCTCGCTTTTGATTAAGGGTGTATTCCCTTCTAATAGAGTTATAAATGGTGTTTTGCTTGTTACGGGTAAATATCCTTGATATTCTGCTATTAGGCCTTTCCAACTCATTGCTTGTTTCCTCCTTCTACACGAATAAGATTTGAAATTGCGTCTACTATAGATAAGCCGCCAATAATTTGCAATGCGTCTTGTATGCTATTTTCATCTACCTTATGGGTTATTAACACAATCTCTGCATTGCCATTTTTCCCTGCGTTTTTTTGTACAACTGACCCTATGCTAACATCATGATTGGCTAAAACTCCGGCAATGCTGGCAAGAACGCCAGGCTTGTCTGCTACCTTTAGCCTTAAATAATACTCGCTTTGGACTTCTCCAATTTTTATCACAGGCTTTTCATCAAAGCATGTACAGGAAATTCTTCCGGTGACACCGTGAACAATGTTCCTTGCTGCCGTTACTATGTCCCCTACTACGGCGCTTGCCGTTGGCATTTCACCGGCACCTCTGCCAAAAAACATAGCCTCACCTATTGCGTCGCCCTTTATAAAGATTGCATTAAAAACATCATTGATTGTGGCCAAGGGATGGTCTTTTGATATGAAGGTGGGGTGAACTCTAACTTCGACTTGGTCGTTTACGCAATTGGCTATACCCAGAAGCTTAATAACATAGCCTAAATCCTTGGCGTATTTTATGTCCTCTGGTGTAATCTTGGTTATACCTTCTACATAAACATCTGAAAAAGCTATCCTTGTGCCAAAGGCTATGGATGCTAGAATTGCAATCTTTCTTGCTGCATCATAGCCTTCTATGTCTGCTGTTGGGTCGACTTCTGCATATCCTAGGGCCTGGGCTTCCTTTAGAACCTCGTTAAAGCCAGAGCCCTCTTGGGTCATCTTGGTTAGCATATAATTGGAGGTTCCATTGATTATGCCCATAACCTGCTCTAGCTTATTTCCTGCTAGGCATTCTTTTAAAGGCCTAATAATTGGAATGCCCCCTGCTACGCTTGCCTCAAAAAGGAGGTCGCTGTTTTTACTTTGAGCTACCGTGAATAGCTCTTTGCCATGGGTTGCGATTAAATCCTTGTTGGCAGTTATGACTTGCTTGTTATTTTCTAGGGCCTTGATTATATAGTCCTTTGCTGGGTTAATGCCGCCTATAACTTCTACTAGGATATCTATTTCTGGGTTGCTTAGTAATTCTTCTGGATTATCTGTTATGATGCCCCTTGGGAAAGTTATTGAGCGGTGCTTTTTTGTGTCACTTACTAGAACTTTTACTAGCTCTACGGGTTTGCCGACTTTCTTTGCTATGCTTTCTTGGTTGTTTATTAGGACTTTTGCTACGCCGGTTCCTACTGTCCCTAGGCCTAGTAGGCCTATTTTTATTGTGTCCATTTATGTCCTCCTTGGGTCTTGTAATGCTTCCTTTTTTATTATATCACAGGGGCTATATCAGATAGCTATGCAACATCAATTTAAGAAAGTGACATTTGATACCTATTACATAACATGTAAAATGACTATGATTACTACATAATAAATAAAACGAAATACGGAGGATGCGACAATGCTGGCAAGGATGAAAAACGTAGTAAAGCGCTATGGTGAGCAAACGGTAGTAGACCATTTAAGCCTGGAGCTTATCCAGGGAGAGGTTTTGGGGTTGCTTGGCCCCAATGGCGCAGGCAAATCTACTACTATCAATATACTGTGTGGTCTAATCAATGCCGATGGCGGCGAAGTTACACTTTTTGGGGAAAGACAGTCTGTTAAAAACTTAGAGGTTAGGCATGAGTTTGGCTTAGTGACACAAGACATCACCCTATTCAACGAGCTGACAGTAGTTGAGAACCTGCGCTATGTAGGAGGGCTGTACGGCTTGCGGGGTGGGGAGCTTAGCACAAGAGTTGAAGAGGTTTTAGACTTTATCGAGCTTAACGACCACATGAAAAAAAAGCCCAAGCAGCTTTCGGGAGGCATGAAGCGCCGGCTCAATATAGGGTGTGCGCTACTGCATAAACCAAGGCTTATCATCATGGACGAACCCACCGTGGGAATAGACCCACAATCGAGAAATCATATTTTAGAATCGGTCAAGAAGCTGACAGAGCAAGGGGTGACAGTAATTTATACATCCCACTATATGGAAGAAGTGCAAGCAGTATGCGACCGTATTATTATCATGGACATGGGGCGTATCATCGCGGAAGGTACCGTGGATGAGCTCATCAAAAAAACCGGCCATGAAAGCACCGTTAAGCTTACGGCAGTCAGCCCATCGCCAGAGCTAACCAGGCAGCTTGAGGCCGTGGCAGGGGTAAAACAAGTAAACCTTGCAGGCAACATATACACAATCATATCCAATGTAGACAGCGGCAATATCAACAGGATTACAGAGCTAGCGCAGCAACATGGGGGAATCGCAGGTATAACAGAACAGATGCGCTCCCTTGAAGATGTGTTTCTAACCTTAACCGGGAAATCATTGCGGGAGGGGGGTAGCAAATATGAATAACTTTGTCTGGATTTTAAAACATTATCTAAAAAAGAATTTCCTAAACCCCATGAATCTGCTAATAATTGGTTTGCCGCTGGTCTTTGCCTTTACCTTTTATCTGCTAAACAATTTTATCCTTGAATTGATTGGCACAGATATACCTATGCTTGCCGGGATTACTATCCCGTTGGTGCTGGGCTTCCAGTTTTTTGGCGCCGACCTTACAGCAGACTGGTTACATCATGACCTAAAGGGCCCTACACGCTCCCGGTTGCTGGTTAGCCCTATAGACCAGCGCGTGTTCTACTGGGGTGTCATTGTTGCGGGATGGTTATTTAATGTATTTTATGGAAGCATTGTTGTGGCAATTACGGTAATAGCCTTTGGTGAAGCCTGGGGCAATTATGGGTTGGTATTGCTTGTTATGCTATGCCTCTCCTTTATCACACAGCTTGTGGGGGTTCTGATCTTCCACTTCACAAAGGATGAAAAATCAGGCACTAGGATGTCCTATGTTTTTGGTGAGATTATGATGGGCATTACTTTCTTGCCGGTAATTGTTGGCACAACCTTTTTAAGCGAATGG
>Ga0123355_10018541_pt1 | contig 11045 bp, 8 predicted proteins | sample TergutEmb28metaG_3_FD_89872 | JGI IMG/M metagenome (GOLD analysis project Ga0123355, IMG submission 89872) | Embiratermes neotenicus P1 segment gut microbial communities from Petit-Saut dam, French Guiana - Emb289 P1 | ecosystem: Host-associated > Arthropoda: Insects > Digestive system > Gut ...
ACCCATTGGGACAAGTATGATCGGCTGTATAATCCCATTGGACTTGATGCTGTCAGCGAGTTCCTGTAGCTTCTCTGAGTCGAACTCCTTGCGTGGTTGTCCAAGGTTGCTGTCAATCAGCGAAACGTCAACTTCGTGGGGGTCTCTAGAGGCAGGGGGCTGCTGCGCTGGTGCCGTTGCTGGTTGAGGTGCTTGTTGTGATGAAGCGGTGCGACGAGGTGCGGCGGCGGGCGTCTCTAGTAAGTCCGCATAACTTGCCTTGGACCCTTGTTGGGGTGACGCGGCGACGTCGGCGGTTTCGTTTTCCTCCTCGTCAAAAATCGAAAGTAGTGCTCCGAGTCCTTTACCTAATCCTTTAGTTGCCATAAATTATCTCCTTTGAAATACTAAAAAAAGTGTGACACGTGTCACACTTAAAGTCAACGATTTATGGGTTGTCAAATGATATGATTGCGAATGCGGTGAAGAGGAATAAGGTTATATTAATATAACTATTATGCTCCCTTGGTTGGGGCATGGGCGGGGTTATGGAAGGCGATGTTCAAATGGCGGTTGCCACTGGTGTAGAGAATCATCCCTGTTTCCGCATCAATCTTTGAATATTGTATGTGTAGAGTCCAATTCATTTTCCGTTTGCGGCGTGATTTGTAAAATTCGATTTTGGTTGGGTTTAATTGGGAGATTTCATTGGCTAGATTTAGTGCTTCACATTGTTTTATATTCATAAGTGTTATGAAGTGTATGAGTTGTTTTTCGGATAGCATTTTTTCCTCGCTTTAAATTGTTGTATGTTTAAAAATGCCCGAACATACGAAACGAGTTTTATTTTTGATTGTCAATGATTAGGTTTTGAAGGTTTTTGAAGTAAGTATATGAAACAGGTGCGCCCTGAGAAGGGCGACTCTGCGTGGCTCTACGCACGCTCTACGCGGTGGGGAGTAATTTCTTTTCCCCACGACCCATGTACCATGTAGGTAGTTAGGGTGACTCCACTATGGAGCATATACCAACACCGTATAAAAGGGTTTGGTTGGTGCTGGTTGCACCTGTTTCAAAAACCATGGGAGGATAGCATGGGGTTTGTGGAAATGAGCGGGGAGGGTGACAATGATTTTAAACTACCCCGTCCGCTACGCGTCCACCCCTTCACTAGTGAAGGGGAATTTAGTGAGCAATGTCAGTGGGTACCTGAGATTCCTCGCTTCGCTCGGAATGACAGGGTAAATGTTCGGATGGCATGGTGGACAATGCTTGGCGCATATGTTATTGTTCTTCTATATATAATGGCGGGAAAGAAAAGAGTGTGAGTGTGGGGGAATTGCACAAAACATAGGTGTTGTTATATGATGTTATTATGTCCGCCATAATTTGCGACATGCGCAAAAAGTGTAAAGCGATAGGGGTTATTGTGTTATCTATATATAGAAGGAGTTGTGTTGGAAGAGTTATATGAGAAACTGAAGAAACATCGTGTGAGGTTTTATCCGTACCAGAAGAAGAGGTTTAGGGATTTGATTGAACATGAGTTTGCAGAGTTGGGTTATGACGATGTAGTGGTTGATAAAGCAAAGAATGTTATTATTGGCGATGTACACAATGCCCGAATAATTTATACCGCACATTATGACACGCCGATGTTTTCGCCGTGGTTTTTATTTGCGAGGGTGTTCGGTCATGTTTTGGGTGGGCTTGTAATTGGGACGCTGTTAATGTTGCTCGCAGTTGGTGTTGTTACTGTTATGATTGCAGGTTTTCTTGAGGGCTTGGTGACTGGTGAATTTTTTATGTTTGCAGATTCGTCGTATTTTTGGATTTCTTCGGTTATAGCATTTGCGTTGTTTTTTATTTTCCCGAGTCCTGGTAATGCGAATGATAACACGAGTGGAGTGCTGGCTGTGTACGAGATAGCGAGTAGATTGAAAGCGTATAAGATGGAGGAAGGTATAGCCTTTGTGCTATTTAATAATGAGGAGTGGGGACTAATTGGCTCGGGTGCATTCAAAAAGGAGATGCAGGGACGAGAGCGCATAGCGCGGAGGAATGGTGACGAAGTGCATAAATTTACTTTGATTAATTTTGATTGTGTTGGAATTGGTGACCGCATTATGTTGGGCTATGCATCTGCGAATGGCAAACGGATTTGTCAAGGTATTGCCCCGTCATTTAGGTACCCTGTAGATATCAAGAAGGGCAACATCATGACGTCGGGTTCAGACCATTTGCATTTTAAGGATAACGGAATCGGAATTTTTGTGTCAAGGCGGTCATATCTTGGTCCATTGCATTTGCCGATGGTGCACAATCCATTTAACAAGAAGATTGATATTAATATAGTTAAAGATGTTTGTGATGCGATATTGAATGTGGGTATAAGGGTGAATGATGAATGATGTAAGTATAAAAAAGAAACTGCATGGCGCAGTTTCCTAAATAAATGTGTTACATTGCAAATTCGACCCCAGATTTCCTGGATATAACGTCAAGGTCTTCGCGTGCGCGTATCCCAAATGTTGATTGTAGCGAGTAAAGAAGTTGATGCAAGAGTTCGGCATTATTCAGCACCGAGACATTAATATTGTCAACGGAGTCTGGGCAACCGAGTGAGTTCCGTAGTGCTTTCATGCATTTTGTTGGACTTCGTCTTGGGTCGAGGTTGGATGCTGCATCGCCAACTTTTTGTGCAACGCCGATGATTCCGTCTGCGTATGCAATTGTGCCGTCTTGGCGTTGTTCGCGTAGCTTTTCTGCTTCCATTGCTTGCAGATGTTCGGTTATGTCAAATGACTTTATTGTAAATACATGTGCACTGTCGTGGACGCGCCCTCTTATTACTAGGTGGCCATTTTCTGTTGTGCATGTGATTTCAGAGAACTGGCTTCTTGCCCAACTGAATTCGTGCGGGTCAGGTTCGTCGTTTTGCAAAATCTCGAGAATTGTTTTTAAATAAACCTCCATTGCTGTGAACCGGAAATGTTTGCAGTCGCTGTCAAGTTTTGCGAGTATTTGCCCTTCGAGTTCGACTTCGTCTTCCAAGTCTTGGGTTGGGTTAGTTTTCAGTGTTTGTGTGTCCGTTTCGTGTTTTTTTGCGATGAAGCCGTGAAAGCCTTGCAACGAAAAGCGTCCGCAACCAGAGATATATTCGCGAAGGAGTTTGCGTACTTGTTCCTGTTTTTGTTCAATTAATGGTTTTTTTGTGTCAGACGATTTACTTTCTTCGTTTTGTGGGACGATGTAGTTTATTATTTCGTCTGTGTCTTGTTTACCCTTGCGTCGTTTTGCTGCCTCTGTGAATAGTTCTGCTTTTTCCTGATATATTGTGCTCATTGCTAGGACTCCCTTTTTCGTTTTTTACTTCTATATATAATAGAAGATGAGTGCTAAACCCTTGTCAGGTATTCTTTTGTCAGTTCTTGGTAGGCGGCGGCACCCGGGCACTTGCGGTCGTATACAGTTATCGGCATGCCGTGCGATGGTGCTTCCGCAAGGCGTACATTGCGAGGGATTCGGGTGCGGAAAACTTTTTTGCCAAAGAATTTTAAAATCTCATTCGCGACCTGTTCGGTTAATGTTGAACGGCTGATTACCATTGTAAATACAACGCCGTCAATGTCGAGGGTTGGGTTGATGCCTTGGTTACGTATCAAGCGTACAGTGTTGACAAGTTGTGAGATCCCCTCTAGCGCGAAGAATTCGCATTGAATCGGGATTATTATTGCGTCCGCCGCAGCGAGAGCATTTACGGTTAAAAGCCCAAGTGAAGGTGGGCAGTCTATGCAGATGAAGTCGTAACTGTCGCGAACCTTTTTGAGGATTTCTGCAAGGATTCTTTCGCGACCGCTTCGCATACGGACGAGTTCGATTTCTGCGCCCGCCAATTCATGCGTGGCTGGTACGATTTCGAGCCCTTTGATTTGTGTAAGTTGGACAGCTTCGGATATATCGCATTCGTTGCAAATAACATCATAGATGGTTTTTGTTGAGGAACTTTTTTGAACGCCTACGCCTGTAGATGCGTTGCCTTGTGGGTCGACGTCTACAATTAATACTTTTTTGCCCATTTCGGCAAGGAATGCGGACATATTGACGCAAGTTGTGGTCTTGCCAACGCCACCTTTTTGATTCGAAAACGCGATTATTCGTGCCATAATGATAGTATAACATTAGCGTGAAAAAATTACAATATATTATTGGGGTGACAGTAGAATAACGGCGAATTAATTCGTTGTTGTGCGGAATCATGTCGAATGATGTCTGTTGGCAAACTGGTGAATACATTGACAAATTATGATGATGTCGTATACCCTGTAATGAGTTCGGAGGATTAATGGATTTAGATTATATAGTAAGTATTGTGATGCTTGGGTTGTTGGGGATGTTCCTATTGGCGATTATTGGTGGAATACTTTTTGGCATGCTGCGTGGGTGGCGACGGACAGGGAAGAGGATGTTGACTTTGCTTGGGTTTTTTGTGTTTGCTCTTTTAATTACTCCGCTTGTGTCTAGGATTGTGCTTGCAACGCCGCTTGGCAGGTTGTTGCGTGATTTGATAGATGGTGCGCTTGGTGGTGAAGATGGTACTGTTGCGGTAGCAATGGATACGATGGGGGATATAAGATCATTTTTGCATAATCTACCTATTGTAATAATTAATATACTTGTTTTCTGGGTGCTGTTTATTATGGTCCGTTTTGTGTTTGCGCCGATATTCAGCAGGATATTTTTGAAAAAATTTGCGCCAAAGTATGAGTGCCATGAAGATGGAACGTTTGTTTTAAATGACGAGAATGAAAAGGTGAAGAAAGAGACTGGCAATATTTGGGCTGGCATTGGAATGGGTGCTTTGCAGGGAGCGATTATTTTCGCGTTTTTTTTCATACCTGTTTTGGGTGTGTTGTCAATTCTTAATAGAATTGATAATTATGAGCCAAGTATTGCAGGAAGGACTGTGGACTTTTTTAATAGGCCGCTTGAAGATGACGGCGATGTGGTTGGCGAGGATGATGAGTCAAGTTCATTGGTTGCAACGCTGGGTGATTTTAATCAGGCAGTTCGCGACCTGAATACGAGCATTAAAAGTGAAAGTTTCCAAGGAACAGCGATTTGGGGTATTACACGATTCACGGGGATGCAGGCTTTGGGTAATTTTGGGCTTGGGTATTTTTCAAGAGTTAGGGCAGGAAGCACAACTGTTAATTTAAGGAACGATATCGAGGTTGCTTTTGAATTGACGCGTGATTTTGTCGTTTTGTATGATTTGATTTTGGACACTGATGATGCAAAAGATTTGATTCCTGTGTTCAGTGATGATGCGAATGTTCGATTTATGAGAAGAGTTGTGAATAAAGCATTTGATATGGGGTTGGTAAGGCTTTTCCTTAATTCGGATTTTGCTGAGTTTATGCGTGAGGAAGACATGCTTGATGACATGGATGCTATTGATGATTTGGTAGATGATGCTCCAAGGTTTAGAGAGAGTATCTATACAGGTGTTGGGCATTTAAATGCAAATTTTGTTCGTCATGACCTTTTGTCTGCGATAGAGTTAATGCGCCTTGTTTTTGCTGAGCATCAATATGACCTGACGACAGATGTAAGTTTGTTCCGTGATATTGACAATATGTTGCTAGTTTTTAATGCGACTATTGATGCGGAGAATCCATTTACTGTTGATGGTGTGAATTTTAACAGCAAGCGACTTGCGCTTGAGCACGTGTTTAACAATGTCCATAGAGCATTGACGCAAATTGAAATAACAACAGGTAGGGGCAGTAATGAAACCACAAGAAATCTAGCACATGAAATAGCACATGTTTTTGCCAATATGAATATTTTCCAAAGGTTGTTGATGGATGCTAATAACCCAGATCTGCATGCTATGATAATAGCTAATTTGTTGGATATGGAAGATGTTGATGCGCGAATTGATGATTTCGGGCGAGTGATTGACGGATTGGCAAGTATTGTTATTCGTGTCGTTGAGGTTGGTCCTACGGTTTATCGGCTTACTGAGGCTAGGGATATTGTTGGCTTTGCGCGAGTGTTGAATGAAAACGATGGTGCGGCAATTGATGCAATTGGCGAGATTCTAGAAATACTTACAAACAGAGGTGATGCATACGGCATGTACAATGGAAATCAAGTGATGGGTCTTGGGAATATATTGCGGACGTTTATTGCGAATACAGTTACAGAACAGTTCTCGGGTGATGACAGTGGTAGCGTGATTACTTTTGACGCGGTGCTTGCGCCGTTGGTTAACATGCTTTCGCCAGATGGACCAGACATTGCTTGGGCATATGAACTTCGCCACATTATTTATGTTGTTGAAGGGTTGGGTGGAATTTTAACTGGTGATGTTAATCCAGATGAACTTGTTAATGCGTTGCTTGATGGAAGTTTGTTGAACAGAGTCGCGAATAGCCAAATCCTTTCTGATATAGTTGTGGGAATATTTGACAGTGCGGTAAATGATATGCTTGAAGATACAGGGTTGCAGTTTAACTTTGACGGTGTATCAGATACGCGAGAAGTTGTTAGGGCTATGGGTGCGCTTTCGCAGGCGATTGGTAGTCAAGATGTAACGGAATGGATGGAAGACCTTGGTAATGAAGAGTTCAATGACGTGCAAGATATAATTGACCTGTTTGGTACCGTGAAAATGGGCGAGGAAGGAAACGAAGAGGAAGTGAGCGTCATAGTGTTGCTTGCGGAAAGTGGTGTTAGGATGGAGATTGATACAGGTGAAGAAAGTGTTATTTCGCAGGAGGATGTTGATGCGTTTGTAGAGGCGCTTCCTGAAAATGATCCTCTTAGGATTATTGCATTGTTGTTTGTATTTAAGTAATTAAAAAGTTGCTTGCATTAAATAGTGGCATGCTTTATAATTATCATTAGGTGTTGAAAGTGTATACCATTGTTAGGTATACATGATACGGAGCAAGGCAATACTTAAAGGGTAAATTAATGACTAGAGTAAAAAGAGCGATTTGTTTGTTTGTAGTATTCGTGATGACGGGAAGTTTTTTGATTGGTTGCGCGCTTTTTGAACGTGACGTGAATTATTTTAACAATCTTACTGTTGCGAGGATTGGTTCGGATATTCGAATTACCAAGGGGCAGTTGATACATGCGTATAATACTTTTGGATTTCAATATGTACAGCAAGGGATGAGTGTTAGGGAAGCCTATGAGAGAACTCTTGACGACCTTATTGAGCGTACGATTTTGGTTGAACTTTCAATCCGCAATTTCAGTTTTGGCGACATGACGGATGCTCAGAGGCTAACTCATATGAATACGTTGCGCAGTGGTAATGGAAGAGACTCGCTATATTACAGTGCGCTTTTCCCGCATGAGCAAGCAGAGGCGCGAAGAAATGCTTTTGATGCACTTGATAGGTTCTACATACAGTTACAAGACAGAGTGCGTGAAGAGAGGAATTTTGCGTTTAATGCGCCAGAAGATGCAGAAGACCCGAATCTTGTAAGACCTACACCTGCGCAAGAGCCATTCAGACCGTTTGAACCACTGGTTATAAGGAATTCGACGAATACTGTTTTTGATATGGATATCTCGGCTTTTGTGGATAGGGAAGTTTTTACTGCGCCACTTGCGTGGTCACCAGATATTGACTCGTCTGGCGATAGTATTACGCATACGGTTAAAACAGAGGCGTTGGTGCGACTTGTCCGCGTTCTTCGTAATAACGAACGTGGTATGAGGGTAGGAAATGCGGAAGCGGGTATAGTTAACGAGCCGAATTATTTGACAGTGAGTGAGCGTGCAGTTATTGGGCGTGAACTTAATCGCATGATTGAAGAAAACAGCATGACTTTGTTGCTTCGTAGATTCCAAGATGTTTTTGAACTTGGTATTCCTGCGCCGATTGATAGGTCGCAATTCGAGCGTGCCACTGGGTTTGAATTGGCGATTCGTGCGTCGATTCTTGGCATTCGAAATATTCCTGGGCGTTCGGAGTTTGATAGCGCTACAGCACATGAAATGGCTATTCGCGAACTTATAAGAGAAGTTGCTGGTGGTCATGTTGCGGATTGTGCGGGCGAGGCAGATGGTACATGCGAAGGATGCAGAGAATTTTTCAGTACCCAAAGAACACGTGCGCAAGACCTTCACAGGCAAGCGCGGGATTTTTATCGTTCACAAGTTTTGACACAGTACAATCGTTTTGTGAAAGGAATGGATACAGAGGAGTCATTGTCAGGTAGGGTTTTAGAAAGTTTAGACGGAATCTTTTGGTTGCCAACAAGCGTGGCTGAAAGCCATTTCACAGTAAGTCATATATTGATACAATTTAATGATGAGCAGCAGGTTGAGTTCGAGCGGATTCAAGCGGAGTTTGCGGCTGGTGGTTCTGTTAATGTGGATACTTTTAATACTGATATGGCGGCATTGGCGGATACGCTTTCTGTTCGTGCGCGAGATGAACATGGTGTAGAATATGGTGTTCCTGTGCGTGCAACTGAAATACGTAATCAAATTGTAAATGCAATTGGCGGACATCGTGTAAATGTCCCGCAACTTCATGGTGCTCCTAGGGACAGCATTAATGTACCGAGTTTTGGCAACATGACTCCTGCGCAACGACGTGATGAAGAGCAAAGGCGTATTAGCATTTTCCGTGACTTTATCTATAAATACAATCAAGACCCAGGAATGAACAACCCAGATTTTGAGTACGTTATGAGTGTTGCGAATTCAAGAATGGTGCCAGAATTTACAACTGCATCACGCGAACTTTTTGGATATATGCGTGTTGCGAGGACGACTGGAAATCCTGCTAGACCTGTTTTTGATGGTGAGGGAAACCCTGTTTATGATTGGGTGAGGCGTGATGGTAGTGCACCTGGAATCGATACGTTTACCCCTGTTAGAAGTTCGATGACTCATGACCTGGTTATGACAGATTTTGGTGCGCATATTATTATGTATACAAGGACGCTTTGCGATTTTATTTATAATACTAATCAAAAAATTAACTTTGCTTCATTCCAACAGGCGTTGGATATGATGATTGATGGTGTTGTGCCTGGGGCAACGAATTTCCTTTTTGCGCCGTTGACTTCTTATGGGAATACTTTTGGTTTGAGTGGAAGGTTGGTTGATGCACCTGCGAGAACTATGTTTGACGTTGTGGTGGAAAGAGCGGTTCGACCGTCATTTGAAAGCATGCGCAACGCGATGGTAGTGAACTTTAAGAGCGAGCGCGTTGGGGATGCGCAGGATGGCAGGCTGGTGAACAGAATCACGATTTATCGAAGGAATTTCAGAGATTTATTTTAAAGTAAGGTAGTTTTACATATGGGAAAAACAAAACGCGTGGTTAATACCGACGTAGTTGGGGTCAAGGACTTTCGGAAAAGAGTCGTTGTTACTGGCATTGGGGCTGTGACTCCATTTGCCCATAATGTTCCTGATACTTGGGAGAAGATGCTCGCTGGTGAATGTGCGATTAAGCCGATTTCAAAGTTTGATTCGGGAGAGTTTAAAGTCAAGGTTGCTGCAGAGGTTTTGGGATTTGACCCTTTGAAATATTTTGATGTTTTGGATGCGAGGAAGCTTGACCCGTTTATGTGGTATGCCTTGGTTGCAACGGAGGAGGCCGTCAAGGACAGCGGAATTGCAGGGAATGTTGCGCCTGAGAAGTTTGGGACGTATGTAAGTAGCGGGCAGGGTGGATTTGATACTACTTTGAATGCGCATAGTACTTTGCTGGAAAAAGGTCCGAGCAGAGTCAATGCTTCCACAGTTGTTATGATGATTATTAACATGCTTGCTGGGCAGATTTCTGTGAGGCACAACGCAAAAGGGGCGAGTTTGCCTGTTGTTACCGCTTGTGCGACAGGTGCCCATTGTATTGGCGAGGCCTTTTATGCGATTCGTGATGGTCGACAAGATGCGATTATTGCAGGTGGCTCGGAGGCTAGTATGTACCGTTTGCCTATGGCTGGTTTTCAAAATATGTATGCAACGTCGCGTACGGAAGATCCAAATAGTGCATCGATTCCTTTTGACAAAAGGCGCAATGGGTTTGTGTTTGGTGAAGGTGCTGCGATTTTAGTGCTAGAGGAATTGGAGCATGCCAAGGCGCGTGGTGCAAAGATTTACTGTGAAGTTGTAGGATATGGGAATACGTGTGATGCTCATCATATTACTGCGCCGCACCCAGAGGGTGAGGGGTTGGTTAGGGCAATTAATTTGGCGTTGGAGACTTCGGAGTACAAAGGTAGCGAGAACTTCTATATAAATGCGCATGGAACCAGTACTGAACTTAATGATAAAATTGAAACGCTTGCGTTCAAGAATGTTTTTGGTGAAAAGGCGTATAAGATGCCTGTGTCTTCGACAAAGTCTATGATTGGGCATTTGTTTGGTGCGGCGGGTGCGATTGAGGCTTTGGTCTGTGCAAAGGTTTTAGAGGGTAGGCATGTGCCACCGACAGTTAATTATAAAGAACCTGACCCAGATTGTGATTTGGACTATGTGACAGAAGGTGTGGCGAGGGAGTTCGTTGCGGATTTTGCGCTTTCTACAAATGCGGGATTTGGTGGGCATAATAGTGCGCTGATTTTCAGGAGGTACAAAGATGGACATAAAAAAGATTAAGCAACTTGCGGACTTGATGAAGGCAGAAAATCTGAAAACGTTGGAAATCGTGGATAAAGATCAAAGAATTTGTTTGGTCAAACATGATGGAGGGGTCAAGGAAGTTCGGACGCTTGCTGGTACAACCAGTTTGAATGTGGATGTTGGGGCAGATGTTGGCAAGAAAGGGGCAGAGGTTAAAAGTCCGCTTGTTGGGATTTATTATGCGTCACCTGCGCCCGATGCGCCACCATATGTAAGCGTTGGCAAGCGTGTCAAAAAAGGTGAAGTGTTGTGCATAATAGAGGCAATGAAGCAAATGAATGAGATTGTTGCAGATGCGGATTGTGAGATTGTTGAGGTGCTGTTAAAGAATGGCGAGATTGTGGAATATGACCAAGTAATATTTAGGATTGTTTGATGTTATTAAAGCATTGACTTGG
>Ga0123355_10018542_pt1 | contig 11045 bp, 10 predicted proteins | sample TergutEmb28metaG_3_FD_89872 | JGI IMG/M metagenome (GOLD analysis project Ga0123355, IMG submission 89872) | Embiratermes neotenicus P1 segment gut microbial communities from Petit-Saut dam, French Guiana - Emb289 P1 | ecosystem: Host-associated > Arthropoda: Insects > Digestive system > Gut ...
CCATCAAAGTTGTCAGTTGGTTTTCGATGACTACCTTGTTTGTGATTTCCAACACGATTTTGGCGGTTTTGGGGTCAAGCGCGGCAGTGTGTTCATCCAGCAGCAACACAGACGGTTTACGAATGGTAGCCATCACCAGAGTAAGTGCCTGACGCTGCCCACCGGACAATGTCCCAACTTTGGCACCCATACGGTCTTCAAGGCCCAGCCCCAAGGTTTGCAAATGCTTGTGGAAAATATCACGTTCTTTGCGGGCTATTCCCCAGCGAAGGGTGCGCCTTTTGCCGCGGCGGTAGGCTATTGCCAGGTTTTCTTCAATGGTCATGGACGGGGAAGTTCCCATGCGCGGGTCTTGAAAAACCCTGCCTATATACTTGGCACGTGTGTGTTCGGGGATTTTTGTCACATCGGTCCCGTCTATTTTGATGCTGCCCTCATCTACCATAAACACCCCGGCAATGGCATTCAACACAGTAGACTTGCCTGCCCCGTTGCCGCCAATTACCGTTGCGAAGTCGTTTTCTTCCAGCTCAAAATTAACCCCGGCAAGTGCCAATTTTTCCGTGGCAAGGCCTTTGTCAAAGGTTTTGTGAATGTTCTCGCAACGCAGCATACTATTCACGCCCCAATACTAATTTTTTGAGATTTATATTGAACTTTGCCCTAAACATCGGCATTGCCAACACCACGGCCAGCAAAATGGCAGAGATGAGCCTAAAGTCGTTGGGATGAATACCAATAGTGAGAACAAAGGCAATAATAATACGATACAGCACCGACCCCAACACCACGGCGTTGAACACCTTGTGGCTGTTTTTGTCGCTGAACACAACCTCGCCAATAATCACGGAGGCAAGCCCAATTACGATGGTACCCACACCCATGCCAATATCTGCAAACCCCTGCATTTGAAAAACCAACGCGCCAGAAAGCGCAACACAAGCGTTGCCAATCACCAGCCCCAAAATTTTCATGCGATTGGTGTTTACGCCCTGAGCCTTTGCCATGGCCGCGTTGTCGCCGGTGGCGCGCAGTACATAACCCAGCTCTGTGTTGAAAAACACTTTCAGCAGGGCGATTACGATGATTACAAAAATGAAACCAATGTATATTGATGCAACGCGCTCGGAAGCGGGAAACCATATGGCCATCTGTGCCATAGCCCGCGTGCTTTGTAACACAGCTATAAACAGCCCAACAAGGCCTATTCCCAATGCCGCAAAAACACAGCCCAAGATGAGCTTGCGTTTTGCGCCCAAAGGCTGAGTTACACGATAAATCCAAGTTTTTTCGCGGTACGTGCCTATATAGAACCGTATCAAATTGAGAGCGACAACCCCAAAAATGCAACACAACGCAATAAAGGCAGATGCTTCATCCGTCCCTAAGAAATTTGCCATGCGGGACATCAATGTTTCCGTGCCCCGCATGATGGGAATGTTCGCCCTATTGCTCATCACCCGCAAATTGATGGAATACAGCCCCGTCATTGACAAAATACCGGACAGCAAAGGCGGCACACCCAAGACCGTGTGGAAAAACCCCGTCATCAAACCGGCCGCTACGCCCACCGCAATCGCAAACAGGGTGCTGGTAAGCGGATCCCATCCGCTGGTAATAAGCCGCGCGGCTATGGCCGCACCCAGCGTGAAGCTGCCTTCCGCCGTCAAGTCCGCATAATTAAGTACGCGATAGGTTATGAAAACGCCAATCGCCATCACACCCCACAAAAGCCCCATGCCCAGCGCGGTCAGCAATATGTTCATGTTTCTGTCTCCTTTTAAATGGGGCAGCGTCCTCTACACAATGTAGAGGACGCGCCCCACGCATTCCGTTATGGGTTTGCCAATTATTCCACTATCCGCGCGATGGCTAGAATATCGTCGGGGATTGTTATGCCAAGGATATTTGCCGTGGTCATGTTAACCGTCAGGCTGTATTCTGCCTGGGATTGGATTGGCATGGTTTCCGGGCTGGCTTCGCCACGAAGGATTTGGGCGGCCATGACTGCTGTTTGCCTGCCAAGTTCGTAGTAGTTGATGCCTTCTGTTGCCAGCGCACCATTTTCTACCATGCCTTCTTCCCCAGAGATTACGGGGATTCCTGCGTCTTCTGCTGCCCTTACTATGCTTACTATGCCAGCGGCCATCAGGTTGCAGGTGGGTACGTAAATCACGTCAACGCGCCCTGCAACGGATTCTGCCGCTTGCATTACATCGGCAGCTACGGGGGCTGTCATGCGTTCCGGCACAAGACCCAGTGCAAGAGCTGCCTCTTCGGCAATGTCTGCCTGGATTACCGAGTTAATCTCGCCTGCGTTGTACAAAATACCAACCCTTTGGGCGTCTGGCAACAAGCGCATTATAAGCTCGAACTGCCTTGCCACGGGGGTCATGTCTGTGGTGCCGGTTACGTTGCGGCCAGGACGCTCGTCGGAGTCAACCAGGCCTGCCCTATATGGGCTTGTTACTGCTGTGATTACTATAGGAATGGTGTCAGTGGCGTTGGCCAGGCTCTGGGATGTAGGCGTTGCAATGCCCAGAATCAAATCCGGCTCAAGCTCGACTATGCTTGTCGACATTAATAGCGCGTTAGACATGTCGCCCTGGGCGTTATAGTAGACAAATTGCAGGTTCTCGCCCTCTACAAAGCCTTCATCACGAAGCCCGCTTACAAAACCAGCCCTGGCACCGTCTAATGCCACGTGTTCTACAATTTGCAGGCTGGCTACAAGATACACGCCTTCTACACGTTCTTCTGTGCCGCAGGCGGCAAACAGCAGAAGCGCCAAACCCAGAACAATAAGTACTTTCAATTTCATGCCGATCCCTCCAAAAATGATTTTCTTGACATTATACGGCATTGTTGTGGAATTCACAAGGTTAAATGAAAAATTCAGTTGGTTGGAAATGCCAACCAACTGAATTTTTTTCGCATACATACGCATATCTACATATCAACGATATTGTACCTCTCCGGTAGTCCCGGGTCAATTTGCACCATTGATAAAATACGCCGTGCAGGGCCATCCGGCATGTTTCTGCCGGATTCCCACGCTTCAACAGTCTTTTTTGAAACGCCCATGAACATTGCAAAAAATGACTGAGACATGTCTAAGCTGTTTCGTATTTCCTTGACTTCTGTAGCGTCATAGTCACGCACCGGCAGAATATTATATGTGCGTTTTTTTAGCACTCTTTTTCCTTGGGCATCTTCTAACGCTTCCTGTAATCCTCTCATTATGCTTTCAGATACTTTGCTCATATTCAGTTGCCTCCTAACGCCTGTTCGAGACGGGCTATATATTGTTTGAAAATTCGTCGTTCTTCTTGTGTGATGTCCTCTGTTTCATTTTTTGGATAAGCGGTAATAATACTAATCTCGAAAATCATCGTCGCCAACGCTTCGCGAAAAACGGCCTAAAGCCGCCGCTTTTTCGCTCGGTTGTCGACGTGATTTTCTGAGATTCGTATCAGTTGGTGCGAATTTGGTACCAACTGGATTTTCGTTGCAAGCAGATTCACAGAAAACACTGGAAAAGTCGATAAAATGGCGAAGGCAAAACAGGGGTGTTTCTGTAAAAACCTTGATACCCACAATTCAAAAAATCGCGGCTAGAAATGTTCTTATTTACTTATGAAATGCGTTTTGGTACAATTTGCACAAATCGCTTGCCCGGTTGCCCACATCGGGAGGCGGTACATATGACGGTGGGTTTGTGAATGGGAGGAATGGACTATGAAAAAGATGAGTAAGCAAGTGGTCAAAAGATTTTTTGGTATGGTGCTGGTGGTTGTAATGTTGGCGGGGCTTTTGCCTGGGCAGGTTTGGGCAGCGGAAGCGTTTGCCACTACGCCGATGGTTTCAGGGGGTGGGCTTCATACTGCCGCATTGCGAGATGATGGCACTGTTTGGACGTGGGGACAGAACAACAATGGTCAACTAGGTGATGGCACAATAACCGATAGCCACACGCCTGTGCAAGTGCAAGGATTAAATAACATAACTGCTGTTTCAGCGAGTGCGAATCATTATACTATAGCCTTGCGATATGATGGCACTGTTTGGTCTTGGGGACGCAATGACAGAGGTCAACTAGGTGATGGTACAACAACCCGCCGCCTCACGCCTGTGCAAGTGCAAGGATTAAATAACGTAACTGCTGTTTCAGCTGGTGATAATCATGCTATAGCCCTGCGAAACGACGGTACTGTCTGGGCTTGGGGATATAATTGGTATGGTCAATTAGGTGATGGTACAATAATTGAACACTACACGCCTTTACAAGTGCAGGGATTAAATAACATAACTGCTGTTTCCGCGAGCGAGAGGCATACTGTCGCCCTGCGAGAGGATGGCACTGTTTGGGCTTGGGGCGATAATTTGGGGGGTCAACTAGGTGATGGTACAACAACCGCTCGCCACACGCCTGTGCAAGTGCAAGGATTAAATAACGTAACTGCTGTTTCAGCGGGGGATCGTCACACTATAGCTTTGCGAAACGATGGTACTGTTTGGGCTTGGGGAGGGAACTACGAGGGTCAACTAGGTGATGGTACAACAACCAATCGCCACACCCCTGTACAAGTGCAAGGATTAAACAACATAATTGCTGTTTCAGCGGGGTGGGATCATACTGTTGCGCTACGAAACGATGGCACTGTTTGGGCGTGGGGACAGAATGGTTGGGGTCAATTAGGTGATGGTACAACAATCAATCTCTTCACGCCTGTGCAAGCGCAAGGATTAAATAACGCAACTGCTGTTTCAGCGGGGTCTGGGGCTGTCGCTCTGCGGGATGATGGCACTGTTTGGGCTTGGGGAGTTAATTGGTTTGGTCAACTAGGTGATGGTACAACGACCCAACGCCTCACGCCTGTGCAAGTTGTAGGCGAAAACGGCATTGGATTTTTGAATTTAGTTGGCGATGCGGCTTTTGTTATTGAGTACAGCATGTCGGAAGCAAGGCCTGCTGGCGGTCAATTTGAGATAAATGTCTACATTGCGGATTCTGGATTGACATTTTCTGATTTTTCTACTAATTGTATGATTCAAATATTGATGGATTTTAATTCAGACGTTTTTACCCTCACAAACTTTGTAGCCGCGCCTGATTTTGAGTTGGACGCCATTGTTTTTGGAGATGATCCTCCAAGTGTTTGGATGTACATCTCACAAGCGGTCATTAATGCTGGCGGTGATTTTGGCGGGCGAGTAGGAACATTTATTTTTGACATTTGTGACGAGGTAGAAGTGGGTGATGCCTTTGAGTTTATTTTGGACAGTACTATTTGGGCAGTTCCCCTAGGATTCGTCGAACTTCATGGCACTACGGCTGTATTTGATGTAATAATTACTGACATTGACATCAGCGACGATTTCATTTGTCCGGCCTTCAAGCAATATCTAAACCAAAACCATGGCGTACCCGCCACAGGAGCTATATACCCTTCACACGTACGAAACATAACCCAAATATCAGCCTCCAACCGTGGCATAACCAGCCTAAACGGCATCCAACACTTCTCAAACATTGAAAACATCGTAGTCCAAGGCAACAACCTAACTGAACTAGACTTAAGCGGCCTGCACCGCCTGCGCCATCTAAACGCCTCCAACAACAACCTAACAATCCTAGATGTAACTGGCGCAACCGCACTCGAAGCCATCTCCATCTCCAGAAACAACATATCCACCATAATCGGCCTGGACACCCTGGAAAACCTGGAAGTTTTCTGGGCAGAAGGCAACGTCTTTGCATCACTCAACTTCCATCATGTCGCGCCGCTTGAAAAAATCGACGTGCGGGGCAACGCCCCACCCCTTTCCGACTCCAACATAACAGGTTGGAGTGCGATTAACCTCCCCGATTATGACCCCACCAGAATCTTCCTCCCACGGGTATGGGCGCGGTTGCGCATTTTGAGTGGCATGGCGTTTTAATGATATCGAAACTTCAGTTGGTACGAATTTAGCACCAACTGAAGTTTTATCACAAACAGATTCGCAGAAAACCCGCTGGCCTGAAAAAGTGCTTTACAAACACGTATATGATGAATATAATATAGGCACAATAAAAGATGAGAGCGTCTGTCAACGCTCTCATCTTAAGCACGTGACCGCTATAAAGGCGGCAGGCTTGCTTAATTTAGTGTTTCAAAAATAATCAGCAAACCTTTTGCGCTAGGGGCTGATTATTTTTTTGTGTTTTTCGTTTCGATATACATAAGCAGAGCCAGGAAAAACAACCCTGCATGAAATAACATAGAAAAAGACTCGTATACCGTCATATATGCCGCCTCCCTTCAATTTGGATTTTCCAACCCTCCTATCCGGTTCGCGCTGAACCGCGAAGAAACGCGGCGCACGTAGTGCGTTTTTGCGAAGCAAAAATTCTGAAAGCCCACAAAAAACGCCCTTACGCGTTGTGCTTGACTAGATTATAAATCTCGTGCATATACAAGTCAACGTCGGATTTCTGTGTGCAAAAACCCCGCTTCGCTTTCATGTTTCTTGTCCCTGCCCATCAAATTAAGTGTAGCTTCTTTCGCGGGCTTGCCTTCGAATAATATTGCATGAGCCTGGCTTATTATTGGCATTTCTATTCCCATTTTGTCGGCCAGGTGTTTTGCGGCGCGGCAGGTGTTTATGCCTTCCACTACCATTTTGATTTCGTTTTGGACTTCGGCGGCGGGCGTTCCACGGCCTATTAGTATTCCCGCGCGGCGGTTGCGGCTGTGGTTGCTTGTGCAGGTTACAATCAAATCGCCCATGCCGGAAAGGCCGCCGAATGTTTCCGGCTGCGCCCCCAGGGCTGTGCCCAGGCGGGTTATTTCGTGCAGACCGCGGGTCATCAGTGCGGCTTTTGTATTGTCGCCAAAGCCCAGCCCGTCGGATATACCGGCGCATAAGGCGATTACGTTTTTCAGGGAGCCGCCTAGTTCCACTCCCATTATGTCCGTGTGCGTGTATACCCGGAAAAATGGGTTCATGAAAACGTGCTGAATGTATTCCGCTGTTTTTTCGTTTGATGATGCAACTACGTTGGCGGTTGGTATTTTGCGGGCGACTTCTTCTGCGTGACTGGGGCCGGACATTACTGATATATCGCAGTCCGGCAGTTCGCTTCTTAGCACGGCAGACAGAGTGGATAGGCTTTCGTTTTCCAGCCCTTTGGATATGTTCAGGATTATTTGCCCCAGATTTACATATGGCGCAAACCTGCTCATGATTGTTCGCACGGCGTGGGAAGGCAATGCGCACACGATTATGTCTGCGTCTGCGCAATACTGTATGTCTGTGGTGTGTTCCACCGCGGCTGGAATGACGACGCCCGGTAGAAACGGACGATTTTCTTTGTACGTTTTTAAATCATCGCATTCCTGTGACGAATATGACCACAGCTTCACATCGTGGCCATTTTCCGCAAGCATGATGCCAATTGCGGTGCCCCAGCTTCCGGAGCCTATTACGGATATGTTCATTGTGCCCCCCTGTTAAATGCTTTGCACGAGATTATCGCAATATTCGCACCGGTATGTGCCGGTGTCGTCCAACAAATGGAATATATGCGGAACAACTTCTACTGATGTTATGCATCGTGGGTTTTTGCATTTAAGTACATTTGTCACTTTTTCCGGCAGTGCCAGTTTTACTTTGTTTACTATTTCATTGTCCCGGATATAAATCACCGTTGCATTGTGGTCGATAAGCCCCAGGACGTCAACATCAACAGATTCCACGTTGTGCAGCTTGATAAGGTCTTTGCGGCCATGTTTGCGGCTTTTGACATTCATCAACAGGGCGATGGAGCCTCTTCCCGTGTCAATGTTCAGATATTTTAATACCTTTATGCCAAACCCGGCACGAACATGATCTATTACTATCCCGTTGGTGATGCTGTTTACCTCCATGCTCATACTTCCACCCCCAACAATGCCATAAGAAGTGCCATGCGCACATACATACCGTTTTTTGCCTGTTTGAAATAGAACGCCCGTGGGTCGTCGTCTACGTCGGCTGCTATTTCGTTTATGCGGGGAAGCGGGTGAAGAATCATCAAATCGCTTTTGGCAGCTTTCAACTTTGACGCGTTTAAGATATAGCTGTCTTTCAGGCGGATGTAGTCTTCTTCATTGAAAAAGCGTTCGCGCTGTACGCGGGTCATGTACAATACATCCAGTTCCGGCAAGGCCTGGTTTAAATCTGTGGTTTCTTGGACGGAAGTGCCTGATTTTTTTAGCCGCTGGCGAAGATATTCAGGTATTCGCAGTTCTTTAGGGGAAATCATTATAAATCGTGCGTTGTGATAACGATTGAGCGCACTCACCAGCGAATGCACCGTGCGGCCAAATTTCAAATCGCCGCACAGGCCCACCGTGATATTTTTGAAATCGCCTTTTTCCAATTTTATGGTAAGTAAATCCGTCAGTGTTTGTGTGGGGTGGTGATGGCCGCCGTCACCTGCGTTTATCACAGGGATGTCAGAATTCTCTGCGGCCACCAAGGCCGAACCCTCTTTGGTGTGCCGCATGACCGCAATGTGGGCATAACACGAAATCATGCGTATGGTATCGGCCAGGCTTTCGCCCTTGGATGCAGAACTGGATGATGTGTCTGAAAAGCCAATCACTTGCCCGCCCAGCCGAAGCATGGCTGCCTCAAAAGAAAGCCGCGTCCTGGTGCTGGGTTCGTAAAACAATGTGGCCAGCAGCTTGCCCTTGCATACATCACCATAGGCCTGCGGGTTTGCGATAATGCGCTGCGCCTCGCTAAACAGCTCTTCCATTTCGTCGATGGAAAAATCCATCGGCTGAATCAGGTGCCTTCCTTTTAGATTCAATTGACATTCCCCTTCCCGTTTTGTGGCATAAAAAAATCCCCTTAGAAAAAGGAGATTAAAATAAATGACAGCCCTGCGCACTGTCGCAGCTCCACCAAAAGTCGCGTTTTCCAATCCTCGTATCAAACATCATGTATCACCTGAATTACTTTGCCATAAATTTTGGAGGTTGTCAAATCTAGCATCGCGGGGAGTATAAAGACAAATCAAAAACCCTGAATCATCAATAAATCCAGGGTTTTGTCTTGCCCAGAACAGGACTTGAACCTGCACGGTCTCCCGCCAGAACCTAAATCTGGTGCGTCTGCCAATTCCGCCATCTGGGCAGTTGTATTGCCTGCGCCATTGTAGTGCAGTGCCATATTGTTGTCAAGTAGTAGTTGAGGGTTCTGGCTGCATCTGCTACAATCCATAAAAACATAACGCGTTTTGCGCGGTTTTGGGAGGCATGACATGCAGGATGTAAAAGCGTTGCGCGAAAATTTTGAAGAAACCCGAGCAGCATTGGCTAAACGCGGGCAGGATTATGGACTAGAAAAATTTGCGGATATGGACAAACGCCGCAAAGAACTGCTGCAAAAATCCGAGGAAATGAAGGCACGGCAAAACGCCGCGTCCAAGCAGATTCCGGCGTTGAAAAAAGAGGGTGCAGACACCGCCGGGCTGATGCTTGAGATGAAAGAGCTTTCCGACAGCATAAAGGCGCTGGAGCCGGAAGTGCGTGCCATCGACCAACAGATGGAAGATTTCTTGCTGGGGATTCCCAATACGCCGCATGATTCTGTGCCTGAGGGCAAAGATGAGAACGACAACGTTGAAGTGCGCCGCTGGGGACAGCCCACTGCGTTTGATTTTGAGCCGAAACCACATTGGGATTTGGGCGAGGAGCTAGGTATTTTGGATCCGGCGGCTGCGGCAAAAATTACCGGGGCGCGGTTTATGCTGTTTCGCGGGCTGGGAGCGCGGCTGGAGCGGGCAGTAATCAGCTTCATGTTAGACCGCCACACCGCACACGGCTATGAAGAGATTCTGCCGCCGTTTATCGCGCATCGCCGCAGTTTGGTTGGGGTGGGACAGCTTCCAAAATATGAAGAAGATGTGTTCCATCTGTCCAATTCAGATTATTACCTGATATCTACCACGGAAGTTCCGCTCACGAATATTCACCGCGAGGAAATCATTGACGCGGCTCGCCTGCCCATTTGTTATTGCGGCTATTCCGCCAATTTCCGGTCAGAGGCCGGTGCCGCCGGGCGCGATACACGCGGGCTCATTCGCCAGCATCAGTTCGACAAGGTGGAAATCTTCAAGATAACCCATCCGGATGAATCCTACGAAGAACACGAAAAATTGACCCGTGACGCAGAGGATATTCTGCAAAAATTGGGGCTTCCCTACAGGGTGTCGCTGCTGTGCGCTGGTGACACAGGTTTCGCCAACGCAAAAACTTACGACCTGGAAGTGTGGATGCCCAGCTATAACAGATATGTAGAAATTTCCAGCTGCAGCAATTACGAAGCCTTCCAGGCACGCCGCGCTGGGATTCGCTTCAAGGAAGTCGGCGGCAAGCCTGCATTTGCCCACACCCTAAATGGCAGTGCTTTGGCCGCAGGCCGCACCACAGCGGCCATTATGGAAAACTTCCAACAAGCTGATGGCAGCATAAAAATCCCTGAGGTTTTGTTGCCTTATATGGGCGGGGTCACGGAAATACGTGGACGATAAGATGTCGGTTTATTTTTGTGAAGTCTAATGCTTGGCCAATTATTAATATAAAACCCAGTTGGTAATAAATTTATACCAACTGAACTTGGAGGTTGTGTATGTCTCGTTACGATTTCAGGCAAATAGAAAAAAAATGGCGTAAACGCTGGCAGGAGTCTCCTGTTCAACAAAACGTCGAGAATAAACCGAAATATTATTGTTTGGACATGTTTCCATATCCGTCGGGGCAAGGGCTACATGTGGGGCATTGGCGGGGTTATGTGCTTAGCGATGTGCTTAGCCGGTACAAAGTCATGCAGGGATATCACGTGCTGCACCCCATGGGGTGGGATGCCTTTGGGCTGCCTGCGGAAAACAACGCCATCAAAAAGGGGATTCATCCGTCAATTTCTACGGAAGAAAATGTGGCTGTAATGAAGCGTCAACTGGAGGACATGAGCCCGCTGTATGACTGGGATCACGAGATAAACACGACAGA
>Ga0123355_10018543_pt1 | contig 11044 bp, 9 predicted proteins | sample TergutEmb28metaG_3_FD_89872 | JGI IMG/M metagenome (GOLD analysis project Ga0123355, IMG submission 89872) | Embiratermes neotenicus P1 segment gut microbial communities from Petit-Saut dam, French Guiana - Emb289 P1 | ecosystem: Host-associated > Arthropoda: Insects > Digestive system > Gut ...
AACACTTTTAAAACACTTTAAAACACTCCGACATGTTTTGATCTTGTCAGATCATCATCAGGGAGCTTTGTTCCTTGCTAAAGTTATATTACAGTATTCACAATTCAATTCGTATTTGCAAACTAGGTGTTATGGCAGCATATCATGTTGTGTGGGAATGTGTTGTGGAGCAGTGGCTAGGAGTGTGCCGTATGCTGAGTAATAAGAGACAAAAATTCATGGTGCTACAATAAGGTTTAAGCCATATACTGCCTCCTTTCTTACCAGGTTACTATTCAGCAACAAGTGTAGGAAGTACAATTACACAAAGAAAGGTGCATGACAGTACCTGAACAACGGTGGTGGATTTTGTGTTGACAACCCTCTCTGTCCCACCAGGTAACCTGTAGATTTGACGTTTGGAGTTACGACCAGCACTGATGGCTGTGATCTCTTCTACACTGGGCACATTCTTCCTTCCCCCATACTTGAAGGTTTTTCGAAGATTCTGAAGACATACAGTTGCGGTACCTGCAAAAACAACCAGTGAAGAGCTTATTATGTGATATTTGCACAAACTGAACATATTTAGCAGATAAAGTTCATTTACCCAACAGTCTATTTCATATCTTACACTATTTAAATGATGTACAATGTATGGGTCTACATATGAATGTTTTATTTAGGTTCACTTAATTTAGTACAACACCTTTACTGAAACTCAAACCAAATGTGATCAGGCTTCTAACATTTTGGAATATGGTACTGCATCAAAAGGTAACTGGTTCCATTTTGAGACAATGTAGTTGCCTCGTCTGCAAGGATCGTAATGTCCAAGGAGACAATTTGACCCTTGAGGATAAGACCACTATGATAGTTTGAAATGTCAGGAACCAATTAGCCTTTTACATGATGACATATCCCAAAAGAATGAATCCTCAGCTATGACCACAGCAAAAAACTAAAAACTCACAGATCTGATCAGTTTCATAAAAGATGGCTCACTGTAGAGAACTTGGCAGACAACATAAAATATAGGCCTCACTAAGACATAAAACGTTTATATAAAGCATTTCTGATGTCATGTATGACTTAGCTGCCAAAACTCTTATTGCTGCTGTTACACATTATTTGTATCTGTACACATATTTGGTGTTTGCTTCAAGTATAATATAACTAACACCCTGAAGAAAGAATGGTTCATTTAGTACAGACACAAGGCAATAGGCCAAAATAATCAGGAACTGGGGTTAGCTTCTGGGCAGAATTAGACAGCATCCAGACTTCTTCTGGTGCACACACTGTCTCCTAGACAATGGGCATTGGGGGTTGTTTTTCTGTAGAAAAAGTGGCTGATGTAGAAAGCTGACCATTCACCTCTATCTGATAATGAAATTAAGAATGCATGCAACCATATCTCCACTCCCCCATATGTGGCATGCTACTTCAATAAATTTACATTTAGTTTAATAACAGCCTACAGTCGTACAAAACAAAGTTACAAATAAATATCTAGAGGCATAACCAAGATGGGAAAACTTCAGATAAGCAATCATCATAATGTAACTCAGGAAATTCTTACCATGGTATGCCCGTCGTTTGTCGTAAGCTGCTGTTTCAAGGTACTTGAACAGATACGGCTTCAGTGTGTCAGAGCAGACAAAATATGCAGCAACAATGCTGAACAAACGCCATCCTCGCTGACACGAATCTGGTTTTATGGACTTGTTATTAGTTGTCTGTTTCATCAGCTGGCAATAAACTTCATCTCTCAGTGCTTCGTGTTTATGACAGTGCTGCAAGTAAGAAGGAGAATCTAATAAGCAAAGACAAATTGGTGGAATCCAAGTGTTAGCCAAAATTAAAGCTACAATAAGAGTAACAACAAAAGGGAAGGAATGAAAAAAGAATTCACAAATAAGATAAAGAAGAATAAAAACTGTGTAAAACACAAATTGTAAAGGTATAAATAATGAAATATGATGTAAAGATGAAACAATGAGTTAATTTTCCTTCAGTTCTGCAGTGCGTATAAACTTACAAGTTCCTGTCAAAGAAGATAATACATGTTCCAGGAAATGGAATATACTGTATATTCACATGAATTATATTTCCCATTTACTCATACCACACCCTGAATTTTTCTATGAACAACTAGTGGATGTACTAATTGTGAACCTAAGGTTTTCTTAAACTGAACTGCAGTAATGAAGCGATGACAGTCTTACAAATATTACCACTGACTAACATTCTGTTAGTGTAGTCACTGCTGCATGCACTACAAAAATGGTTTATGCCACCTAGCAACCACAAACAGTTGGAAGAAACTACAGAAACACAAAGCTTTCATGCATAAAATTTAATTTTCTAACAGTAATAGAAAATATTTAAAAATAGGTACATTTGACTTCAGTTTGATTTATATATGTATTCACTGACAGCTTGCACAAGAAAATATGTTAGATCTGAAACATTTAATGTGTACATAAATAAGGGGTTCAAAAGTATTAGCTGTTTGTATCTCTGAAGACTGAATGCTGACACCTGATGATACAGACTTCTGGTGGATATTTTTAAAATGATAATAAACCTAGAAGTTCATAAAAAGCAAGGATTTCTCAACACACTGAGCACCATCAGCTTCTCAATAAGTCTTGTAAAACTGATATTGTTAGGCCTTTGAAGCCTAAATGATCAATAGATTTCTAGTAAGAGACAACCATCTGCGTAGATTAAATTTTGACATCAGTTAATTATGTTAAAGTTCCTTTTCCTACCTCTGGATTGAGTGATGTATATATTCTAGTTATATATTAAATATTTAGTATATATTAAATATTTCTAATATAAAGACACGCACATCTGTGGAATAGGAAATTCAGACAGCTGATGTTATGGCATGATATGACGTGACACAAGACCTGAGTCAAGTAATGGTGTGTTCAGGGAATTAGATGAATAGTCTCTGTATGCCTTAGAACACCGCCCATCTACTTGGCTCAGATTGGCAACTGCCCATCCACTGTACCCATCATACATGCCATGGCCAATCTCTGTCCAATTTTAAACTTCTGAAAGTGTAGTGTCTGTCAGTTACCTAAGGATAATTTTCACTGCTGACATAATCATGACATTTTAAGTTTGAAAGAACATTCATGCCCACTGATGTAACTAGAGAGCACCACAACCATTAATCTTACCATAAGAATTGTGTAAACACATTTTACTTCAGTAGAATCTGGAGCCATTGGCAGGTCCCCCATGTAACGCATTATGGCAGCAAAACATTCTACAGCCAGTTCACTTAGTTCACCCGGTTCCAAGCGAAGGAGGGACTGCTCTACTGGCACTGCGCTGAATTTAACAAGATCAACCTGCACACCATGCAGGGAGGAATTCAAAGTTTAAACAGTTCATTAAAACAAAGTCAGATTTTGCTGACAGCTCACAAATATTTGTTTTTGTGCCAACAATATGGACAGAATAGTATGTACCAGATTCTCATAACACTGTAAACAGCATATTATATCTACATTTTTAAAAGACTAAAATTAATTACAATTCCTCAAAGTATCACTATAATTGCAGTATAATACAGTATATTACTGCCTTGGGTGGTCCCCAGGGCAGTTCTGGATGGTTTTTGGAGAAGGGAAAATCTCACACCTGGATTCAAACTCCAGACCATCCAGCTCATAGCAAGTTATTAAACCAAGTAATGTAATTCTGTACAATGAATGTATTTAAAGCAGTTGTGTCACGCACAACACAGCTGTATTTATTAGGTAACTAATTTCGGCCCACTTCACAGGCCATCATCAGACCTGCATACCAGAACCCTTATAACTGTGTTGTGCATGATGGATCTCCTTTAAATACATTTATTAATGTGAGCACAATGCCAATGTGTCACCTGCAGACTGTACAATGAATCAATTAAAGTACCTAAATACTACAAATGTAGGTGGGAACATAATATTAATATGGGTATTATACAGATAGGGTGAGAGGGTGTGGACTGGATTAAACAGCTTCAAGGTACAGATCAGTGATAGCCTCTTGTGAATATGATACTGGGCCTTCCTATTCAGCACAAGTCAAGAACATCGTTTGAGAAGATTCACTGACAAATACTGTAGAGAGCTGAAAAATTACAATTAGTGTGAAGGTAAGTACTTTCTACCCCGTTCTGTAAATACTGCATGGTGTTTCCACATTATTACATTCCAGTTATGTACTGACCTGTTCCTTCCATGTCCAGTCATTATCCTTGTTCCCTTTCTTCCCCTTGCTCTTTTTGTTTGTTTTGAGGCTCTCAATAACCTTTAGTGAGCCAGAAATTGACCCATCAGCTGTCTTCAGCATCTCAAACCTGATTTAAAAAAAAAGATATTCTAAAATCCTATAAAAACTGCAGCCCACAAAGCTACATTTTGGCTCCACATAGACAGTACTATGTTGCAAAAGAACAAGGACTTTTTTTTAAACAAAATGTTTGATACAGATAATAACTGTAACAGGTTAATAAAATGAATAAAAGAATTAATGGTCTTCTGCTCCCTAATTTTTTTTTTCAACATCTTTTACACAGCTTGTAACACACACTTAAACATGTGATACACACTTCAGACAAAATTAACATTAATTTATTATGAACAAATCCTTTGATCATAGTCCTAATGATATTTAAAATTTCTGTAAAAAAGATATTAATGCAAACAACACCAACACTCTCTTGCAATTTTTAATACAGCAGTTTTATGTATGTCACTATACCATGACCATATGCACTGATATTTCTATGGTATGATGCAGTGTCTGTAAGGTATCACTTCTCAAACAAGAGTTTCAACATAAAGACATGCATGGAACAGTCAAATCTAAGAGTCATGAATGACACATAATAATCCTGCAGACATGCAAACAAATTTTTTTACAATAACGCTGTGATTTTGTATGTATAAACTACACTACAAATGTTCAATAAACGAACCACCATTGCTACCACTTTGAAATTATGTTATGTTTAAATACACAACCACAATCACTTGATGACATCAAATTCATATTCCCCTATACAAACACACAACCACGCACACACACAAGTTCCTATAACTAGGTTTATATGTATCTAACATAAATAAGCTGCATTTGTGACAAATACTTCAGTTGCCTGAAGAAACACCCACTTGCCATTATGATGGCCCACACACTCAAAACTTTTTCACTAATGCAAACTCTCTCTGTCTCTGAAATACATTCACGCAACAGTGACGTCTTGTTCCTCAATTTCTCTCCCACCCCCTGCCTTTCCATGCACAATAATTCCTGCACGCTTTGCTGGCTACTGCATGCACTCTCACGCACTTCTTTCTATGTTACGCTTCCTTGATTTCCCCCCATCACAGCTTTATTATTACAATTCATGTACACTGCACCACTATATTTTCAAAATGTATAACCATATTACATAAGTCACAACCACGCTGTATTTTCTTCAGTGCTTTCAACAAATAAACATATCACACTCCATTTGCATATAAAATCGATGTGGGGAAGGTAAAGTGCTCAATAAGTACTACACCATGAAGATGTACAGGAGAATGTAGGTACAGTTCCATGCATTCTTAGCCTCAGCACCAGATAAAGGTAAATTCTCCGCTTCAACCCCGGACACTTTACTGTTACATGGTTCCCACTGGGTGGGCCCAATGTCAGTCTCAGTGCCGCAAAATCTGACTGATATTACAGGCTGTGCGTGTAGGTAGAGTGTGGAGACAATTCATACAAAATTCTGGTAAAGAATCCCCATTAAAAATGAGACTTGGCACATGAGGAAAAGTAGTGTGATAAAATTAAGATGGATTACAGGGAAGTGCATTGTGAGGTGATTGTGTCAGGAGTGTGAATTTAACAGCAGGCTTTGTTATTTGAAATATGGGGTTCTCCTATAAAAGTATTATTGTGATTTCAGTGTAGTTTCCATAAAATTATTGTTCATGATATTCACCCATTATTCTGGAAGTATGAGGTATAAAATTCCTATATTCTTTGCTTAAAGTACAGTAAATATTAATGCAACAACCTGCATTGCTTCAACTAATTGTTTCCACTCTGTTTGGTGTAAATATTAAGGACAATTAAAAAATTATAATGGTTGTTCTACTGTGTAACTTTGTGGGCTCAGCTATTCAATTTAGATACGAATTTAAACAAAGAGAAAAGTTAATTTATCATTCATGTAAATTACAAAACACTTATGCACTTCTATGAACTCTCCATTTATGACGGCAGCAGATAGACCCTGCATTTAAGTGTAACAGCCCTGTGTTTGTAAGCTCCACTGCTTTGACATACAGTTCTTAACAACGTTACTCAAAAAACGATATAATATTTCTAGTTATTTGACCATGGATTATTATTATTATTATTATTATTATTATAATATTTCTAGTTATTTGACCCTATGGATTATCATCATCATCATCATCATCATCATTTCCTTTATGCAGGGTATTTATACTTATATTCCTGAGACAAACTATGTCCCTAGGGAATACAGTGTTGCAGCTATTCTGTTGTTACTATTCATGTATTATCATCATCATCATCATCATCATCATCATCATCATCATCATATACTTGGAAACATCACCGAATGCTGTACACAAAACCAATTTTTGAACCACTGTTTACGCAAAGCATTTTATTAATTTTCTTGTATTGTAATTACCATCATTTAAAATATGCTCACACATCTTGTTAATCCAAAATGGGGGGAAAGAAAACTGAAAGAACACACAACAGTGACAATATTAACCACAATAAACTGAACTAATATGCCAGGATCATGACTGATGGAAAATTGGAAGAGCAGTAGACACACCAAATGATCTGAGTTAAGAAAGATGGGAGTCACTGAGTAGAAAAGCGCCCCTGTAAAAAAGATGCACAGTTCTTCAAGGTTTGTACTAGGAGGGACATCCATCATGAACCAAATTTGACAGATACTGGGGAAGAATCTGTTCTTTACGCACCACTGGCAATCATAAGGGAGCCAAGATCATGCAGTCAGTATAAAAACTAGGCTATGGCCTGGAAAACTGAAGAATCATGGTTTGATTTCTGGCAGAAGCAGCAAGAGATATTTTTCTTATCAAAAGTGTTTGGACCAGCTCTGAGGCTCATCACATCTCCTGGGCACTTTCCTCAGGGTCAAGATGCTGGTGTGTAAAGCTAACCACATCTCCATCCAGTGCCAAATTTAAGACTGAGTAGAGTTACAGCTACTTAATGTCGTGCACGGGGGCTATACTTACATTTAGTGAGAATTACAAACAACAAATCCAACATGACATACGAGCTGTGACTATTTGCCCTTGCCATGAGAATAACCGCCCATTGCTTCCCATTCTGTTCCTTACATTTGGTTTCAGAGGACAAAGAACAACACAATGGCTCAAGTAGATACTGCCTGACCTGTCACCTTGGAGGCCTATGTTCGATCCCTGGCCAGTCCATGTGAGATTTGTGGTAGGCAAAGAGACACTGAGACAGGTTTTCTCTGGATAATTTGTGCTTTCCCTGTCAGTATCATTCTACCAGTGCCTCATGCTCACACTTAAAAAAAAACTTTAACTTCAGGGGACTTCATTGCGTTGCAGCACCTTTCGGAATTAAATAGGTACAAGTATCATGAGTGGCAGCAATAAACTTAACAAAGATGACCTGTAAGATTAGAGACTCTCACAGCTGTGTTGCTGAAGATTCAAGTCATTTGAGATGTCACACTACCACTGATATTTCAAAGAACTGTAATGCCTTTGTCTTCTTCTTTGACAGCTTGACCCTTAAGATACAGTATGTCACGAACTACTCACCCAGCAACACAGTGTCACATCCCAGAAAACTTCAATCTTCAAAACTGAACCTGTCATTCAGGAGCACTTGCCTTCAGAACGAGCCCACTGTCTACTGTTCAAAAATCACAAAAATAACATTTTGGGGAATTGATTTGTTTCCATACCCAGGTAAAGATGGCCTGTCATCAAGAACTCATCTTGGCCACTTAGACAAACCAGTCCTCATTCTCTGGACAAATTACATTAGTTCACTTACCTCTATATATGTGCTGACAATCATATTTCGGTAATGCAAGGCAATTTTTACAATAAAAATTGTTGGACTGGCAATAAAGACCTTAACCAAAACAGAACACAGAGTTGAAATTAATGTGATCACAGAACATAAACACCGCAACCCACAAAACACTGCCACCAGTATGACCTTAGGTACTGATACTAACTTTTCAGGGCTCTGCCTAAAATGCAGCATGGCAAATTGGAGAAGAGAGTGTTTGCCGTCGTGATGGCCTGGAGGGTCCGTTGGTTGAGGCGATGAAGTGATGACAGGGTGCTGCTGGTGATGTTGGTGGTGATGAAGCTGCTGAGTAGGTGTGGTGTTTGTGTGGGAATGCAATACTGTTGATTGTTGGTGTACTGCACTGCGTGTGTGTCCAGTCCAGCCATCAAGTGCTATCTTCGGGGTAGCCACACCATCCGGGATATGAGAAACAGCCTTTTGCTGCAGCTGCAAATGTTGAAAAAGATATTGACGTCCATTATTTGATCATCTATCTAACAGTTCACATGAGACCAGATTTTAATTTCTTAATGTGAACACAGTCGCGCTGATTGTTCCAATAATACCATCTTTCCTCATCCATAATTAATGAGAGTCAAGTGAAAGTGAGGTCATTACATTCCAACATACCACTTGTTTTATACACTTGGATATATAAAAGTGGAAGTATGCATCAAACGTGTCTGGATAAGTGGTTACATTTGTAATATTTTTAGTACATAAATATCGGCAGGGATGAATCATTAATTCACTGAAAGAAACTTGTCAAATTGTGGTGAAAAGGTCACCTTCCTTCACTTCTTACCATTTTCATTCTCTGATGAAAGTATAATTTATTTACATACTGTTCATGCCATATCTATTTCTGGGGAATTCATCATACCCACTCCAAAGTTTTAGCAGTATCCACTGCTGAAACATTTCTTTCAGGCTTGCAAAAATACAGGAGAAAAACGTTTAAACCATGTTGGTCCCTGGCTTGTATATAAGCATGTAAAATTCCTTCAATAATATGCCAGAAAATGTTATTACATATTTCCAATGAGGAACTAATTTCACTACAACGGACTGGGATTTTTAAGGCCTCCCCACAATACCATTTTTAAATGTTTTTACATATTTAACGTCACGTTAATAAAACAAAAAGTATAAACAACTGTAAAAGAAAACTGCGATCTAAAATGCCCATAATTTCTTCTTTGTGCCTGTTATAACATTTTCCCAATTCTACTCGTTTACTCCGAAAAATGCCTGGCAATACACACACCTTCACCAACACACACACTTTCCCTCACTGGATTAGAATATTTTTATGGCACAAACGCAATATGTCTGTATCCCCACCCCACCCCTCAGATGGTTGCAGAAATAACGCTACCTTCATCACTTCCTTAATTTAACTCTTATCATCTCCAAGTCACGTGTAATGATGATAACTATGGTAGCATAAATCATACAGAACTGTGCACACGTTCTTCATACGAACAATAAAATGAAGAGACAATGGCAGGAAGGAAAGAGCATAATAAGTGGGTTTTAACAAAGGACAAATATGAAATTTTGATCATTTACAAGGCCAAAAGATTAGTGTAAAAAGTAAAGTACAGAATGTGATTATCTTCTGCAGCACAACTCTTTGCTGCTCTACTGTCATAATAAACATGGTTTAGGAAGTGAACATCTGCCCACAGCAAATACTGGTAATGATAATGCTTGATGAAGACAGCAATTACATGTTAGTCACATTAAAAATGAAATCATTAACAAAACCTGTCTTTTAATTTCCCTAAACATGTCAATATTTTTGTTATTTTAATTAATTAATGTATTTAGGGATATAATGACACTTATCTGCACATTAAGCACTCAGCCTGGGAATGCCTCTCTTGAGTTCAAATAAATACAGTTCCCTCCGTCCATTACATTTCACCCTTCAATCTTCTCAACCCTGCACCCAGTACTAAGACTCCAGTTTCAATTACACAAAACTAAGTGCATATAATTATTCCCTAGTTTATTAATTCCAGTGTTTTCGTTGCATCTATGTCTAAGTTTTCAAACTGACCTTTTCCCCCAAAATTTTTGACCACTTATTGTAGCCCTAAAGGGAAAAAAAATTCTGTTCTGTATTTATAGTTTTCATTGTGAAAATTATTTAAACAGATGTGTGATGAATCCAAAAAAGTGTTACAGCAAAACACTCACCTACAAACATAACCGAATAACGATTAAGTATTTTTGGATGTTAATAACGACGCACAAAAACGGCAGGTTGAACAGCGGTAAAGTAACACAACACACATAGCATGATCTCTGTACTAAACCCACCCACAACACAGCAGTGCGATGATAACTCCTACATGACTGTACCACTTCTGTTGCAGGACTGCCTGTATCACAGTACTGAAGTTAATTTGCAGGTTAAATGTGGAAGAAAGTCTTTTGTTACACTTCGGTGTCACTTCTGCGGTAAAAAACTAGGGAAGCAAACCACAAAGGTGAATGTTTCTCTACTGATCCAAAAACAACTGAACCGAAACACTGCCATTCTACATAACAAGAAACAGCATTACATTATTTGTCTTTGCTGTTGCCCCACTCGTTACCTAATTAGGCTCTCACACACTTTTATAAGAAAGAACGCTAACTCCCATTAACTCATTATCCAACTAAAAAAATGTGCAAGCCAATTAAACACACATTTCTTGTGACTATCATCAACTTTACTTTCAACGGAACATACACCTATGTATAAGTCTCATAATTTCTTTCCTTGTCTATATATATACACACACACGGCACCCCTTCCTCCTACTTCCCCCCCCCCCCCCCCCCCCCCCCCCCCCCCCCTAACAAAAAAAAAAAAAAAAAAAAAAAAAAAAAAAAATTATTCTCACCCCAAAAAAAAAAAAAAAAAAAACAA
>Ga0123355_10018544_pt1 | contig 11044 bp, 4 predicted proteins | sample TergutEmb28metaG_3_FD_89872 | JGI IMG/M metagenome (GOLD analysis project Ga0123355, IMG submission 89872) | Embiratermes neotenicus P1 segment gut microbial communities from Petit-Saut dam, French Guiana - Emb289 P1 | ecosystem: Host-associated > Arthropoda: Insects > Digestive system > Gut ...
GGATATCTGAAAGGGAGAGTTTACCAAAACAAACCACGAACCACAGACGCCTTGAAAGCAAACATCACCGAAGAAATTCAGGCAGTGACAGCGGACGTACTGGCAAGGACTTTCCAAAATATGGCGCGCCGGGTTCAATCCTGTCTGGACCCAAATGGTGGCCACTTCCAGCACATGTTATGATGTCATCACATTTCTTACACAATGAGGTGAGTTCGCTTCAAATTTCGTTGCAATATCCTCATTAGTAATAAAATTATTAAAGAAATGCCTGGTTCGGTAGCGAGTGGGGCACACTGTATTATGACCTGATGAGAGCTAACGAAGTTTTCTTCTTACGTATTGATCTGCAGGAATATTCCTAGACCGTAACTTAATGTGTGCGAATGTTCTAATGTTCTCTAGCGTCTCAGGACGCTTTCATATCTACTGTAACCGAACGTCCCTTGGCAGCCCTGGTTCGAGCCCAAGACTGGACTCGAACAAGGTCTACCAAGGGACGTTCGGTTACAGTGCGTGCGTCAGATGTTGTCTACGCTTACACTGCGCAAAGCGTAAGTGATAAATATTTCACCTAGTTACGACATTTTTCTATTTATGGACCCTAAATCCTAGATTTTTTTTTTGCCAACGCCCCCATTGAACCACTTGGAAGCAGTAACAAGTTAATATGCCTAGTATTGTCCTCTGCTCCATGTGCCTACATTGTCAGAATATTTCTTAACTTATTAGTAACTATCGGGAATAAGTGAAGAATAAAAGTGATTAAGCCTAACAGAATAAGATTTTTTGAACTCCTGTCTTTCATACATAGTACAGGGTGAACACTCCTTGATTTCAAGTCGTTATAAAATCAAAACTTACTGGAATATTCTTACAAAATTGGTGGCTACAGTTGCATACACTCATACAGTTTCATGTGGTATCACACACACTCAATGTGGCCCTCTCTTGTTACTCGGCAAATATCGATGCGATAATCTAACTCGGACCAGACTCTCTGCAGCTCATCCACGGTTGCGGGTAGTGGAGGTACGTACATAGACTGTCTTTCATGTACACCCAAAGGAAAAAGTCACAAACGGTCAGGTCCGGTGATCTCGGGGACCACTTGCAGAACACCTGGTCATTTTGTCCAGCGCGGCCAATCCATCTGTCTGGCAAGTGCTGTGAAGTGAGCGCCATCTTGTATTTCACTGCCCTCTGGCGGAGGGCGGGAAAAGTAAAAATTTCTTGAGTTAATATATCTGCAGTCCCATATTTATAAAAATATTCCAGTAAGTTTTGATTTTATAACTACTTGAAATCGAGGATTGTTTTTGTGTTCACCCTGTATTTCTACGTGTGTATCCCGGAAAGGTAATGCATAATGAACTGAAGAGAGTAGTACCCAAACTTAAATTACAATTTTATGATTTATATTGCATTTCGATACCTTATTATTTTTCTCTTTTTACAATTTCAATTGATATATTATGCGTCTGATTTAATAACTAACTATTTAGGAAATGTTCTTAGAGCGTAACACCTCTGTTGCGTTGTTTGCTATATTTCACAGGTTTAAAATTCATGAGTAATCTTATTAAAACACAGCTAATGCGTGTATAATAAGATTAATTGTATACGTCAACACTACTTTTTTATTTATACATAAGGCTACGTGTTTCGACCCATAAGTCGGTCATCTTCAGGCCTACATAGCAGACTAAGTCATTGGTGCCGCGTGCACATTGGGATCCCAATATGTTTACATTAATAAAATACACACATAAAATCTGGTGAGTATTTGTTTAAAGTGTGTCTCCTCGTGTTGTACACAACATACCACAATATGTGATCTGTCCTTGTCACAGCAACAGATCTACTTGTACGCCATAAGCAGTATTTCGAAAACGGCAAGATATCACATTTCTTATACTTTTCTCGCAAACGGAGAAATTTACAGTCGATCATTCTGTACAGAGGGGCTGATAAGTTCTTAGCCCGACCAGAAATAAAACAAGATACATTCCCCGCATTTTATGGAACTTGGAAGTTCATTACTACATTCACAAGAGTCCGCCACCTTTCCCTATCCTAGCCAAAATCAAGCCATTCCTCTGCCCATCACAATTTTGACAAGTGCAGCTTGTTTCCTTCCTGGTCGGGCTAAGGACTTATCAGCACCCCGGTGTTGTGTTCAGATGATTAACTCGTACTTCACAGAAAAGAGCCTTCCTTTTTACGAAGACGGATCACTTCGACATTTCATCAATGTACGTAGGTTTTAACAATGAAGTGTGTGATATTTTTTCCGAATTTTAAGTAAAATTGTTGTGCATTGAAACGTTCACTAAAAAAACCAAATCCAGAAAATCCGTCTGATGGAAGTCGTGCCGTTTCATACTGATAGACGGACGGACAGACAAACATGGCAAAGGTAATCGCCGCTGTCTTGACTGTTTTTTGGGTTAGGGAAGCTGATGGTCGTTCATAGAGTGAATAAATTTACAACTTTTATGGAAGAAGGGAATTTGTTACGGTGCTAAAAAACCTGCCACTGTGCCCCATTCTGATTTGGGTTGATCCATACACCACCTTCCCCCCTTCCATCTTATTTGTGTAAGGCCCTTATCACTTCAGCGCTGATGTCCAAATTGGGCTTTGCTCTGCAGGTAGTTACATTATTTAATTTCAGCTTTGTCTAACACAGGCCGTGTTATGTACAAATACTGGCCAAAATCTATTTTGAGCTTGGAATTTTGTATTCAGTTTTGTCAATTTCCATTAAATGAAATTTTACAATAATACGTCTCTTTTTAAAAAAACTGGATTTTATTTGTAGGCTGATAGAAATCAACTAATTAAGAAATAAGAGTATCAAATTCCGTTTGTTTCGGATCGAAGTATACGACCACCCAATTTTGCGTTCATTGCTTGTACTTATTACAAAGATCTCTGAACACGGAAAAGATACTTTCAAATAATTGCGCTGTTTTTGTCCGTGTAACTGTATTTTTACTTCGTCCTTATCCGTGGGTTTTCATACGTTTGACTTGAAAGGAAGTAAAACTGACGCAATAAGAATGACAAATAAAATGGTCAAAGCTGTGCTTGTTAATTGGTACCGTTAACCAGGACTGTTCACTACATAACATTCTCTAGAGAGAATTTAATAATACTTACATTATGGAGTCGGTATAGGTACTGCAGTTAGTTTTGGCGGAGAGGCTGTGGGCTGGAACGTCTTTGTGTACCTTGGAGGAAGTACTGTTTACTGAGGCTGAACAAACTGGGGGAGGAAAAAAGCAAATTAGTTAAATTACTGAGCTACAGACCGTTTTTGTTGCAGAAGTCCGTCTGCCTGTTTTGTAGAAGAGTCTGTTTCCCTGTACCTCACACTTCGAATATTGCGCTTGAGCAAGTCAAGCAATGTACGTATAACGTAAAATTTACGAGTGTTTGTGTGACCAATGTTACAGTGGAAAAGCAGTTACTATAAAACATGGGTTAAAAGTTACCTGTACTGCAACATGTAAACAGTAGTTGTAAAACAGATAAAAGCTATTATATATCATTTTTAATTATATAAGAAGTGGGCCTATTTTAGCTTGATGATGACCTTTTTAAAGGTCGAAACGTGTTGAATTAAACGATAAATACTTAGTTGTGTTTTACCTACATTTGTATATGGGTCAGAAAACTGGACTCTAACAGCCTTACAAAGACGAAAAATTGAAGCGGCAGAAATGAAGTTACTGAGACCTCTGGCAGGCTACACCCTTTGTGACCACAAAACTAATGACTACATACGCCGCGAACTACGGATTACAGGCATACTAGACAAACTAGATGAATACAGACGGAACTGGCTTTCACACTTGCAAATAATGCCACAAAACCGAATCCCTTTGAAATCATACCACTACAGACCACAAGGAAGGAGAACAATTTGAAGACCGAAGAAGCGTTGGCGCGAACAGCTGTAACTCTGGAGACGGAACTTATCAAATGGTCCAATCCTTGATGTTTATGTTGATGATGATGATGATGATGATGTGTTGACTTTATGTATGTAATAATTATATGATAGCACAACAACAGGATGTCTGAAAGCTCGAAATGGCCAAAAATTGGTTATTGCTTAATTTATGAAACACAGCGAGAAGCCCTTTCTAAAGATTCTATTTAGTTCTCGGTCCTACAATACTTGCGGTGTCTGTCATAATCGTACTTAACGGTCTTACCCATTTGTGAATAGTGTGTAGCGTATCATATAATTTTCGTGGACGACCGAATCTTTTCTGTGTGAGGAAGAGAGATGGAGGGATATCATCTGAAGTTTGATTGTAAGGAACCTGTATTGTGAAAGTGAACCCATATTATTTGCATTGTATGATTGCAGGTAAAAGGAGACCGTTAGAAACTGTATCTTGTAAGACAGGCACTGGAGCGAAAATGTCGGCATCATGTGATCAGACTCACAGATGCACTATATTCTGCTCCCATTGTTACGCGAAAAACCTTAGCGTATTTTTTCAGGCGCATGTAGTTGTCTTGAATGTATTCTTGGACTGGATATATCTTTAAACTGAATGTATTCTTGAATTGGATGTATTGTTGAACCGGACGTAACCTTCAGTTGGGTGTAAGCTTGAACTGGCTGTATCCTGGAACTTCATATATCTTTAAACTGGGCGTATGCTTGAATTGGGTACATGCTTGAACTGGCGGTATCCCTAAACTGGATGTATCCTGGAACTTGATATATCTTTGAATTGGGCGTATGCTTGAATTGGGTATATGCTTGAACTGGCGGTATCCCTAAACTGGATGTATTCTTGAACTGGATATATCCAGGAATTTGTTATATCTTTGAATTTGGAGTATGCTTGAATTGGGTATATACTTGAACTGGCGGTATCCCGAAACTGGATGCATTCTTGAACTGGATGTATGCTTGAACTGGATGTATCCTGGAACTTGATATATCTTGAATTTGGCGTATGCTTGAATTGGGTATCTGTTTGAACTGGCGGTATCCGTAAACTGAATGTGTTCTTGAACTGGATGTACCCTTCAATCGGATGTATGCTTGAACCGGATATATCCTTGAATTGGGTGTATACTTGAACTGGATGAATTCACCACACTGTCGGCACAAGGATTAGGCTACGGGCTGAAAGATGCGGAGTTCGAATCCTGACAGAGACAAGAGATTTGTCTCTTCTCCAGTGAATCTACAATGGCTTTGGGGCTCACTCACCCTCCTATTTAATGTGTATCGGGGTTCTTCACCAGTGGTGAAGCGGTCCGGAGCGTCAGACTAACCACTTTCATGTGTAAAAGGCAAAGCAATCATATTACAGGCCTGGAGAGGCCCTGAGGTTGCCATGAGGTTGAGGCTCCCAGTTTTCAAGACAATCGGCACATGAAGGTGGTAAGGTTGTCAGCCCTACGCACTGGCCGCCTTCACCCCCAGGAAATATTCCTGGTACTCATTTCTTTTAGAGATAATAGTGCGGCCGGAAGGATTATATCAATGAAAAATTCCAATGACATCATCGGGAATCGAACGCGCGACCTTCCGGTTTGTAGCGCAGTGCTTCAACCAATGGCGCCATCGCGTACCCACTTCCATGTAGTGCCGATGTTAAATATGAGCACAATGTGTGTCGATGTTATCAGTCACACACAACACACTCTTTGTGATCGTTTATTGTCTGGCAGCTAGTTTCTAACTCGAGTATAGGTCATCGTCAGGTCCATTATACAAGAAAATGAATGTTCCATATAAAGATTAAGTATGGGCGGCGCTGTACCTCCACGCACCCTAGATGCTTTCTTGACGTGTACAGGAACAACTTCATCTTTTTCTACGCAGTGTCACACCGATCAAGTTCTGTACAAATTATTTTTATATCACTTCTGGGTGAACATAAATTCCTGCTGGTAAATTTAGCACTCTATCATATTAGTAGAATAATATTAAATTCTATTGTCGTCTGTGTTGTACAGCAAACTGAAATAATACCTCAGAATATGAATCAGCCTATTTCCGTATAAAACTTTACAAGCTAGGAACCCAGCATTTCAATGTATTTCTAACCAATAATTTAACAATCGTTCATAGCTCCCTGTGTTCCCCCCGCCCCATGAGGTGAGTGCAGGGCAATGTTGCCTTCGGTACTGCTCGCTGAGAACATAATTCAAATTCGATGAGTTCAGGGAATTGCACATTCCCTCTACTTGCTGTTTCTGACGTGTCAATTATTGCGTGAGTGATCATTTAGTAAAAACACTTTTGAATACATGCGAGAATTCAGGCTTTCGCAACGGTGAATTTGAGGTCTTTGACCTTCTTGGATATGGCGCCCTGTCACTGGAGTATTGGTGCCCGACTTTTACGGAACGTGTAGTTGCCTCATCTTGAAGCACCGAATGTCCAGTGGTAATTTGTTTGTGTAATTGTATAAGCGAAATACCAGCTTACTGAACTCACCAGCCGAAAGAACATTGTCCTATTTCGTCCCTCCGTTTTAGAGACTTGAAAGGCCTTGAGTGATAAGGGTTGTGCTTTTGTTGAATGGCGTTGACGTCCACAATAAAGAAGGTGAAGCGGTATGGAATGTGGCTGGTGATCTGGTATGACGGCAGATGGCATTGTTCAGTGGCAGGTTGTGTAAGTCTGTGCTTGGTTGCAGGGAACGGTTGTTTCTTGAGAGAGCGGCAGAACGAGGGGGTAGGTAATTTGTTTCTCCATTTTCTGCGTGTTTTAGTTTTAGCTATGCAGTTTGACATGCCTTCTTCTTATTTCTTTTTTTTTTCTCTCTTCCTCTCTTGTCCTTTCTTCCGCCTGTGATTTTCTTCTTTGCTCATTGTTATTCTGTTCTTTGACTCTTTGTCTCAGCTGACTTCTTCAGCTTGGAGGAGAAGCTTCTGCTATCTTGCACATACTGCACAACACACGAGACATTTGCATAGCATTGCTGGTTTTGCTTTTCTTTGGACTTCATTATAACTAAGATTCAAGAACGATACAGAGCCACCGACCGTCAGAGTGGAATGCAGATTTCTTTTCTTCGCAGCACCGCCTTGTATGGTCATATAGAAGAATGATTCGGATGAGAGCCGTAAGAAACGGAGCTTCAAATGTCATGTTATCGCCACAAATACTCGTCAGAGATAAAACTGTTCTTTTGTGTGCTGTGTTGACGACATATTTCCACAATTTATACTTCATTCACTTCGGGACCAACTTCTTTGCTGATTTAACGATGCCTTTTCAAGGTAATGTCACCAGACTTTACCTTGCTGGAGCGAAGACAGTCATGGACGTTTTGAAGATAGGAGACTTCCTGACCGGAATGCAAACGCGATGTCTGTTTCGTAAGAAGAAGAAGAAGAAGAAGAAGAAGAAGAAGAAGAAGAAGAAGAAGAAGAAGAAGAAGAAGAAGAAGAAGAAGAAGAAGAAGACGAAGAAGAATAAAAGGAGAAGAAGAAGAAAATGTTATCTGCCAACTAAACTACAATTTCGAAACATGATACGCTAAAGCTATGACTCGAGGCATTATTATCTGTGTATGGGAACTGTCTTGAGCAGCTGATAGTTACTCATTCGGTCGAGAACCTACTGATTCAGTGGAGCCCTGATATTCATTACCGTGTGTCACAAAACCCTGTCGTAGTATTTGCCCTAATTCAGAAGAATGTAGCTTACGTTACATCTCAGAATTTTTCTCAAGATAAATATTATTGTTGCCCTCCCAACCAGACTTAATGTCTCTTAATCTGCATCTTCCGAAATTTGTTTATAGATTCTTTTCTTTCCCCATTCCATACGCTTTCACCCACGTTCTCCATATTCTTAATTCAGTCACACTTAAAGTATCTGTAAAAATGAAGTAACCTTATTCTTTATACATCTTTTTCTATTTATCCCTTTTTTCTTGCTTAGGTATAAATTCGTAAATATTATTTTCTAAATTTTGTTGTGAAATTCACCCAAATTTCTGGTCTGTTCTCAGAGGATGATGCCAAGCCATATTTCTGTAACTGTCATCAGGTGTAAATATACTCTACTGGATAGAAGTATTTTGAAAATTACTGCTTCAAATAGAAGACCAAAAATTTCTATTTCAAACATAAATATATTAAGTTGCCCCCTTTGGTGAATTTAAGTACCAAGCCATGAACGTATGGAGACTGGAGATATATCTGCATTCAGTCTTAACTCTGGCACTAAGTGAATTCTATTAAATGACAAGTAATGCCTCCAGTTTAGTTCAGTGTCATGTTACGCTAAACGTTATAGAATAGGATTCCAGTGAATTTACCCTTTATTCAGTAAATAGTGGTAGTTCGATTCCTTGCAGGGGCGTCATGATTTTTGTCCGTAACCGCACCTGCTGCCTGTTACCTCATGCGAATCAGATGTCTTTAGTTGTTTGTAACGCGGATTAAGCGTGGAACCGATGACGTAATTATTTATTTTCCGAATCTTTATTTATACGCCCACATAAGGCAGGGCTACATAGATCCCCCCTCCCCCCAAAAAAAGGTATTTAGAGGCAACCTCGAAATCCTAGGCGCCAGAAGGATGACTTGAAGCGAGTTTCACACGATGACCCACAAATATTAAGTGCCACGGTACAAAAGGTAGTCTCCCGGGCTACCTGACGCCCGGAATTTGTGCAGTCCAGCCATAACTTGTCAAGTGCTCGATTTTAGCTGTCTTTCTTATGCTCATAATCAAGGACTTGGCAAATACGCGGTTTTGTTTATTTGTAATTTTATCTGCCAGAGTAATACAGGGCGGTCTGATAACCAGGCAATTGATTTAGTAAATAACTGGAAGGAAGCAGTCGGTGAGCTAATTCAAATTATCACCCAGCTGTATTTCTGGAGATAGTGGGGGAAATGCTGACACTGTGGCCGAGCTGCAGAATCGAATGATTTCCTAATGTTGTGGTGTGTTAAACAGTGTGTCGCGAAGTTAAAATTATAGAAGAGCAATTAAGAAGGAATCAAGCGGAAAGGGCTGGGAGACGAAAAAAGAAAATCAGAAAAGAAAGGCAGGAAATCCGAAAACATCATAAGTGTGCAAATAATATTCCCTAAGAGAAGCTCAGATGGTGCAATGTTAAAAATAACTAGCTACTTCTGGAAACTGTAACTCTAACCCCTTTCTCTGACTCCTTTCAAATTCGATTTCACAAAGTTGACACATTTTATGATACATGTGTAATGCGTTTAATATAAACACATTTCTCAAGGAATGCACAGGCAGGTGCTCTGAAACCTTAAGAAATTACTTGAGATAAGCCCTTTCCTAATGGCTGTTGAAAATTAGGATCCCTAGCTTCTTGAATTCCTCGTGAACGAAATAATGTTTGCGTAACTTTGTTAATGGAGTTTGCATTTTCAATTAACGTACAGTGTTCTTACGCTGTAGACTGTGTAAAATACATTTAGAAGCTCGATTTAATAAATTTTATGAGCGTGAAAGCATAAGCCTTCACAAAGGCAGAGCAGAGCTGTCTCACTTATAACTAGTCCGAATTCCACCTGTTCGAATCTCAGGTGTGTTACTCAATATTTTAACGCAGAACTTTTCATATTTTGGTGAGTCGGCCACATTGAGCGTCATTTTGCCTCCTCGTACTTGACGCAAGTCAAATCCTTGTGTATCTAAAATTACCATTTTTCTATCTCATTTTAGGCTTTGTAGTTGAACCGGCATTGTTAAACAAACCAAAACTTACGCGTTCCATCAGTAGGCTGACAGCGACAAACGGTCTGGGGTGACGAATTAATGATTGAAGCTCTCCGTTGTGTGGAAGTGTCTTGGAGACTCTTTGTCATGCCTTTGGTACCATTCACGTTTTGTGTAATATAGATTTGCTAACCTTAGTAATTAACCAACTAAATGCACAATATCTTGTTTTATAATAAGTTTATTATATGCCTCTAAATGTTTCGAGCACTATGTGCTCATCATCAGGAGGTCAAAATTGTATTATACAGCCTCTGGTATCATCACACCTGTAGGTGGCCGTCCCATGCACGGGACAGCCACCTAGAGGCATATAATAAACCTATTATAAAACAAGATTTTGTGCATTGAGTTGGTTAATTACTACGATTATACTTAGATGCATGGTCAGCAAAACATAAAAAAAAAATAGATTTGCTAGTTTACAGACATGTGAAAAACGTAATGTAAAGTTAAACTAAATGCAGTCTCGTCAGAAAAATAGTTTCATTGTCAAATATACGTTGCGAGCGAAATGTAATATAAATTTACATCTAGAATGGCAGTGCGACTGTAACTACTTTGGGCGTTAAGAAAAATGAAGAGGCTAATGGACATTTTGTTTGAATATTTGAATCTGTTACTGGAAAGAAAAGGGAAAATATCCAGTGTGTGAAAGCGGTTATGTTGCCTTTTGCAACCAAGTGAACCATTTTTTTTTATTTTCCTATAGTTTTATTCTGCACTTTACTGTCTGGAATGCAGATGACAAAGAAAATTCCTTTCACAAAAGGCGAAAAATAAAGAACCCGGCCGCTGACATAATGTGCCTAAAATACTATAATGTTAGGAAAGGATAAGTGAGACAGCCTCTAATAAGGGAGGAAACGTAAGAAGAGAAGTAGAAAGCAGGCTGAAGGTGTGGCTGCTTAGTGCAATGTACGGTGAATGTAAACAACAACAGTAGCAGAAGGCGTGGTTGTTAAAACTGTCCGACATAAACGACAGCATCATTTTTATTGTTGCACCGTGCACTTTTAAATCTACGTAGTTCACTCACCAACCAATGCCCTATTTATTAACTTGGTTAAAATCATAAGGTTCGTCATCCCCGTTGTGCTTATAATTAAACTAGATTGGAGTGTATGTATTTGTCTAACACAACTATATGTTGTGTTAGACAAATACATACACTCCAATCTAGTTTCACTTGGTTAAAAGTTTTAAATTTACATTAAAATACACAATAATATCGCTGCTACATGTTTCGGTCTTTAACGACCATCATCAGGGAGCTTTATCTGTACCTAA
>Ga0123355_10018545_pt1:0-10000 | contig 11044 bp, 8 predicted proteins | sample TergutEmb28metaG_3_FD_89872 | JGI IMG/M metagenome (GOLD analysis project Ga0123355, IMG submission 89872) | Embiratermes neotenicus P1 segment gut microbial communities from Petit-Saut dam, French Guiana - Emb289 P1 | ecosystem: Host-associated > Arthropoda: Insects > Digestive system >...
ATCTTATTGTAGCACCGTGCATTTTCGTAGAATCACTTCAATTTATCAACCAACGAATGCACATATAATTTCACATAAAACACATTTAAAACACTTTAAAACACTCCGACATGTTTCGATCTTATCAGATCATCATCAGGGAGCTTTGTTCCTTGCTAAAGTTATATTACAGTATTCACAATTCAATTCTTATTCACAAATGAGGTGTTGTGGCAGCATATCATGTTGTGTGGGAATGTGTTGTGGAGCAGTGGCTAGGTGTGCATCATATGCTGAGTAATAAGAGATAAGAGTCTCTTATTACCTAGCCACTGCTCCACAACACATTCCCACACAACATGATATGCTGCCACAACACCTCATTTGCGAATAAGAATTGAATTGTGAATACCGTAACATAGCTTTAGCAAGGAACAAAGCTCCCTGATGATTGTCTGATAAGATCGAAACATGTCAGAGTGTTTTAAAGTGTTTTAAATGTGTTTTATGTGAAATTATAAGTGCATTCGTTGGTTGATAAATTGAAGTGATGGAAATGAGTATTTGGATTCCATAAAACGGAATTCTGTACCAGCTAAATTATTATAATCCTTCTAAATAATTACTCTGCTCAGTGTTATCTACAGATCCCAGTGACACCAACAGCACATTTTACTTTGTGTACATATGATGTAACATCTTGTAGAACTACAGTAAAAATGGAGACAATAATAACAATAACACTTCATCACCAGCACACTTAGTTATACTCTAGCAGCCCTCAGTGTCTCCAGTGAAATGCTTGGCCAGTACATAACCAAATCCTGCACAGACCTTTCCTTTTTACACCTCTAATGATGAGGGATCAGGCCTAACAAGATAAGGACATACAAAAGACTCAAGGCTCAAACTGTCCTGTGACTCTGACAACAGAACTTAAAAACATACCGCATACAATACACACAGATATTATGTATTAAGAATCTAATTAAGGCATCACAAAGAAAATGGTAAAAATGTTTGCATTCAAAATTAATATGGAGTGTGAAATTCTTACAAAAACTCTGAAACCTGTGGTGCAGATAGATACATAGATTTGCAATGGGTTTGAGACCTTACAGTCCTGATGCACCTAGGTGTTTTGGCCCTTTGTACCCCATAATCTGATATCAGCTCAGGGGAGCCCTGTCCCTTTACCAAAGTTCCAGATGGCCCCCAGATTTAAAATCTTAATGTCTTCTGGGTCCAAGAAAGGAACCCAGATATACCATCCTCTTCACTCAAAAAGTCCTGGCAAGCAAATACCCTCCAGGTTCCCCACTGGGGCCCCTATGGACAGAGATACATGCTTACAGGGCATTTTTAAGTCTCTCTTAATATATCTCTCCATGTTCCCTAACAGGGTCCCCATGGACAGGGATACTCCATCACCAGAGCCACTGGTCTGTTTATTCATTCATTCACGCACGTCTGCTGGAGTCCCCAAAAAGGAGCCCTCCTACATATGGCGAAAAACATAAGGTCACCGTACACGCAGCCCCATGCAGATGGAAGGCCACGTACAATGGGGTACTGCCTGGTTCCCCCAAGAACCTGTGGGGTAAATCACATTCCCTTTCCTCTTACTATTATTGCCCAAACACTTCCATACAACAGGGAACAAAAATTTGATTGTGTTTACCTCGGTTTTCTTCCTATCATGGCAGGGCTGTGAAGGCTTGTAAAAGAAATTGTGAATCTAATATATACAGTACAAAAGATCACAGTTGTATATACAAAATATAGCATAAAAGAGCCACAATTGTAGTTCAAACATACAGCTCAAAACAGTCACAATTCATTGAAGTATTTTATTCTTTCTCACAGATGACTGAAGTGAGTACTTTACTCGTGCGATGCGGGATTGCTACCTGCGCACCTGTAAAGTATCTCAGCTGAAAACTCATGTCATAAAATACATGTCCTGTTAACAGCCAAACAAATTACTTTATTGTCCCCTAGTTACATTGCTTTTCAGCTACAAATAATGCTCTCTGTATCTACAAGGGACACTCGAGATTTGGCTATGACAGAAGGAGCGTGTCAATTTTGTCAAACATTTTAAGCCATTTGAATCAGACCACATTGTTTATGACAGTGTCAACTGCCAACATAAGTCTGTATCACACCAAACTTACCAACGGCACAAAAGTGAAACCAAGCATCCGGTTAAGTAAGTATAAATAGACAGTCAATTCATGTATAAGCACCCATGTACAGTAAGTGACTACAAATAACCTTTGTGCAAAATAAGATGTGGACTGTATGTGTTCTTGTTTACTTTATTGGAAGACACCTCTGAAGTACAAGATTCAACAACATATAACCCCTGAGATCAAGTCAGCATAACCACCTGCGCAGTCCACCAAAATTACTCGTTGCCACCTGTGAACTAGCACCAAGCTCTAACCAGCTGAGCTTTGCCCATCCCAATGAATAAGGGACAGTTCATGTTAACAGCTGACTTATATTCTACATCATTAAAAAATATGATGATGGAAAATGTCAATTAAATGTACCACATAAGTTTGAATATAAGGCAACAATCATGCTGCCATTGGGGTATTCAGAGAAAAAACTCAGGAAGTTTAGAAAATGCAGTGCCTCAATGACCCCTATCTTTCTGCATGGCCATTTGTGAAAAGAATGTGCTTTATATTGAGGCTTATATGGTATTCTATATCAAGATCCATAAGAACTTGGTTTTGTTTCATAAGTTAATTTTACAACATTTTGACAAAAGTTCTAATTATGTTAACAGTGTATCGTACTTTGTTCTGGTCCATTGAAGCAGGGGACAGTGCACCTGCCTGCTCACGCATGATGTAATTCTGAACGATGCGTGTCTTCTTCTGCAGCTCTGCTACCAGCTGACGTGTATGTTCTTCCATGAAGTCTAGCTTTTCTGTCTTGCGAGCATTTGCTCGCTGCAGCTTCACAATCCTCTCAATCAGCATCTGCCGATCTGGTTCCAGCGGATGACTTGCCTGAGTGTGAATGTGAAAACATCAATTTAGCCTTTTCTTACATGTGGCCATACAGTAACATTAAAGGACATTGCCTGTGAATCGTATGTTACCACAAGATTACAACACATCTTGAAACCTGCTGTGAAGGTCTGGTCACTCACTAGGTATGCCAAGGATGGTAAACTGACTTGTGAATGCTTGAAAATGTGGAGTTTCAAAAGGACATATTGCTTTTGGAAATCACTGCTACCTGGCATGTGCATCCATAACTGTGACAATAACTTGCTGCTATATGACAGACACGTGATTCAGTTTCAGCTATCAGGCTTTCAGTATACACACTAGACAAAAAAAGAAAAAAAGAAAAAACTGGAAAAGCTCAGATTATATAGCCATGACTGTAATGATTAATGAACTGGACAGGATGAAGAAGAAAGTAATAACCTAATTACCACTCACAGTAGGCATATACATTATTCTGTTGACAGAATTCAGGACTGTGTATGAAACTGACGGTGCACACTGATGTACAATACACAGGATACCTGAATGCTGTTAGAGCTGCCTGGAGAGACCTGCCCTCCTGCTGACACCTTGCTGCTACTTGCGTTAACTGTGCTGCCTTCTAGAGTATTCAGAGAATTGCAAGAGCTGGCTCGAGAACCCTGACCAAGTGAATTGCTGCCACTAGACGATTCATACAGATCCAGCCTCTTCCGGCAGTGTTGCAGCTCCCTCATCAGCTCCTGCACACAGCAGTGGTATTGTGTCCGATGAGTGGGACCCATTAATACAATTTACTTTAAAATACTAAACAACTAATGCCTTTAAGTAAGTCCTTCCTAGGTTGATAATAGTTCCTCAGCTAGTCAAGAAATTCCTCATCTTTTACTGAATCCGAAAGTTACTTGCCATGTCCACAGCATCAAGCCACTGGACCTTATCCCTAGCTGGAAGCAATCATATGATCTATTTCACTAATATCCTCCATTCTATGCTTAGTTTCCCCAAATGCCGTCTTTTATTCACGTCATCGTGCTGAAATTTTGTGTGCACATACCAAACCATGCACATATGCTATACAGCTTGCCCACCTCATTCTCCTAACTTGATCACCATAGTATCCAGCAAAGTGTCCGGTCATGAGTCTGTGTCAGAACTTCAGGAGTGTGCCACATTAACTGCCAACTCTGTCACTAAGACTCAAATCAAAAAACAGAATAAAATGTACATGCCTCTTGATGTATGGTTAATCTCCTTCACATTATACACTCAGCAAACTGAACACACTACTTGTTAATTACATCCTTCTATTTAATTATTTTAAAATATGATTCAGAGGGATATATTGACATCAATTCTCACCTTAAGTGCAGAGGCCTGTTTCCGACGCAACACCTGGTTTTCACCCTTCTGGTCTTCCAGCTGCTGTACAAGAACTTCAATATGCTGTGTTCGCTCAGCAAGGTGACGTGCCAGCAACTGGTTCTCCTCCTGGCGATGTTTCTGCTCCTGCTGTAACTGCTGACTCAGTGAAGAAACACAATTCTCAAGTTCCACTATACGACGTTGTAGAGGCCCCTGCTCACATTCCAATTGCTGGGCCTGGAATATGAGATAAATTCACTTGTTTTGCCAACTATGCCATTTATTTGTGTACATACAAAAAGAAACAAAGTCACAGGAAAAGAGAGAGCCCAACCATCATCATTGCACTGATTAACTGCCACTGTCCTCCTCCTCCACCACCACCACCTCCTCATCCTTCTCATTATCCTCATCACCACCACCACTTCCAAACTGGTCATCATCTTCATGAAGGACTTCAACTGCCTGTAATCTAAGGTTTAAAGGTAAATGATAAAACAAACAACTGCACTGTTTTAATTTGTAAACTATAAAAATGTAACTTTTTTAAAACATGTTAGTACATATTCTTCTGCTCTCAGTGAAGGAACAGGCATGAGCTGGGATAGCGAAGTCAGTAAGGTGATTTGCTATGGGCTCCAGTCACACCCTTCACCAGGATCAAATCCTGGTGAAGGAAGAAATTGTCTGCACCTGTCCAGACCAGTCCTGGGGTCCACCCAGCCTCCTGCACAATGGGTACTGGGTGTCTTTCCTGGGGTTTAAAGTGGCCAGGGAGCAGCTTTGACCGCCAGCTCCGTCTCACCTCCCTCTAATGCCAAGGTTAAGGGAAGAGTATAGCTGTACCTCTACTTCCCCTCTTGGCCTTCTTGGCCTATTTAAGGGTGAACTTGTTACCTTTACTTTGGACGAACAGGCACCTCACTTAAGCTTTGACAAGGGGCTGCAATTCTTCTGAACCCCAGGTTTCCATTACACCTTAGTCTTGCCAACTACAGTGTTATTCAAGAAAACCTCTTTGGTTGGTGCAGGATTGGTGTGCTTCATAAAGCCTCTGCAATGCTTACAATGACTGCTGAACGTGAAACACAATATAAAGGGAATAATGTTTTAAATTAAAAGAGCTTTGGGTGCCTACCTCACATGAAATGTTATTGTCACCTAGAAGAGTGAAATTATTCAATTAATTACTCTTACTTGAGTAGGTTCATTACCTTGGCTTCTATGGCAGAGAATTCTGACTGCAGACGTACATTCTTCTCTGTGAGTTTCTGTGTGAAGTCCAGCAACTCTGCTTCCCGTTCTCGACACGCAGACATGTCCTGCTGCAGCTCTGTGTTACTCAGTCTGAGATGCTCCACTTCCCCCTGACTTGCTCCTAGCTTTTCCTGTTCACTGTAAAGTAACATATTAAACAGGCTGGTTATTGTAAGCCATAATGTGACATTACCAAAAATGACTAAAAGAAGTTGTCATACTTGTGGTACATTAAGTTTAAAATGATATAATTCATTTACGGTATCATTCACATTTAATAACAAAAAACATGGTCCAATGGTTAGTAACTCTTATTATGAATTAACACCTCAAGTGATGCTAATAGAGCAAGCTGGCCCAAACAGTAACATTACTAACCAGTATTTATGAAATTCCCTGTCAAAATCTCTACCAAGAGACTGACTATTCTGTGACTTTAAACATTTTTCCTTATTCTCTCCAAATACTGAAATAGTACTTTAAATTAACCAACACTGCTTCGAAGCTTTCCATTTATCATCATCCAACCATTCAAACTATATACAGTGAGTCACTGACTGTCATTTAATGACAAATCTTGACTTGGGAAACAGCCTCCCTGATTAACACTTAACTACATTACTGTTTACAGAACCTCAAGATTCAATACAGTGTACCCAAACTAGAAGAAGCCAGTTCACATTTTCACACTCAGGTACTTGAAGACCCATTTTAACATTTTATCTTCACAACTATGGCTGTCTCCAACAGGTCTTTTATTTACCAATTTGTCCAAATAAAATTCTGTATACATTTCGACTTACAACAGCAAATATAAACATTCTGCCACTAATAAATTTACAGTGGTGTCCACCACAAAAAGTATGGAAATTAACTATCCATTCTGTACACATACTGCTGCAGTTGTGTCTTGAGTGACTCCATCTCTGCTAATTGTGCTTGTAGACCTACAACATCCTGCCACCGTTGGTCTGACAATCTCTTTAGCTTTGAGAGGTTCTGCTCATACTCAAGCCTCTCCTTCTCCAGATTCTGAATCTGTAATAAGCATCAATACAATATCACAACTGGAACCTAGTACAGTAGAAATCCCATTAAAAACTTATCTGGGAGACAAGCTTGTATCAAGAAAAATATTCAATGGACACTGTTTGGAAATTATATATTAACAAGAATCCATCTTTTTAAGTTTTAGTGTAGATCTCTACCCACATAATCCAAACCTATCAAGACAAAGTCACTGGAATAGATGGAGAGATGTATGCAACTAAATAAGTATCACAAAATTGTATGTTAAAAAGTATGAAAATGGGCAATGTGGAGAATGGGTATATTGTGTTTATTTAAACACCTTGACGACCGGATGGTCTTTTAAATAAATACCCCCAGTTCCCAGACATTTTAAACACTTTGAATGTTCAACCCCATAACATATTCTTACTTATGGTTTGACAGTGTAGATTATGCTCCTGAGCCCCAGACTGCAGAAACTGCATGTAGATAGTCTAGTAGTTTGTCACTGAATAGTATTTCTCAAAACAAGACCCTTTGTGAAGTGGAACAACGCAGAATTTACAAATGTATCTAGTTTCATTTCAATTCTTAAGTGCAGCACACACTTTACACTGTCTTGCAGGGTACTTTCTTTAACCCTCCCCAAATTTTTTCAAGTTTGTTTATTCTGAAATCAGCGGAGAGTCTGTCTGGCAGGTCCTGTTTAGGCCCCCCTGGCGTCGTTTGCTTCTCTGGTAAGTGAAGGTCATCAGAACTGGACTCACTTCGATTCTGGGCTTCTGATATCCATGACCTTCCTACCTCGTGCAGGAAGTTCTTGTACCTTACTTTTTTGTTTGTATTTAGTGCCCTGTACACAAAAAATGTGTTGAAGAGAGCACAGTGTGGCAGATACAGTATCACTTTTTTTGACCATTTTACAGTTTTCCTTAGAACTGAGTAATAACTGAGGTACTGGTCTGCCCTGTCTACACCCTTCATGAATTTATTGTACTGGACATCAGCATAAGGCTTCTTTATTTTCATGTTTGTTTTCCCGTCTTTCTGCTCTGTGTTTACAATTGTTGCTCCATGGATCGTACTTATCAATCGCACAAGTCTTTTGTCCCTCCACACTTGCACCATTACATCACGTTTTCTCCGGAATGCTGACTGCCCTTTTTTTAAGCGCTTGCCTTCCCCTTCTAGGTCATGTGGAATGCCCCTGTTAGCCCTCACAGTGCCGCAGACTCTCTCGTTTCTGTCTAGTATTGTTTGAGCTAATCTCACACTTTAATAAAAACTGTCTTGATAGATGTGATCATTTTGACCTAAGTTTTTGTCAAAAAGTGATAACACAGTGTCCTCCAACTTCTTTCCCTCAGCTGAGTATATCTCCATGTTCTGGATATAACCCCATACTGCCTCACACACCACTCTCACCAGCACTCCATATTTTGTTATTTTCTTTGGGTTGTATGTCCTAAATTTCAGGTAACCCCGCAATGGGATCATGGCTTCATCAAGTGACAGTTCTTGTTTTGGGCTGTATACTGACCTAAATTTCTGTACAAAATATACATATATAGGCCAAATTTTGAATAGCCGCCCTGAATCCTGTATTTGCTGCCTGTTGTCACCAAAATGCCAGGCCTGCCAAATGGATTCAAAATGGTTCTTACTCATTGTGCGAGGAAAAATTGGTGTGGAAATTGTGAGGTCAGTGGACCAGTAGTCTTGTATATTTTCCTTTCTAACTTGTCCCATCAAAATTATTAGTCCCAAAAACTTTCTCATTTCTTCAGGTGTGATATTGGACCACTTCAGTGTTTTAGGAGACTTTCCATTTTTCGGCATTCTGACTATGGTAAAGGTTAGACTGTTTAGTAAGTAGCAGTATAAGATTGTCACCAGCAATTGAACCCATGACTTCAACAACAGACTCAGGGTTATCAATTACTATATTCAGACCTGTGGTTCCAAGGAAAGACTCATTGCTTGGTTTTTTATCAGTTTTACACCACACATCACTTGTTTTATCATCAGAGTGCTGCGGTTCACTGAACTCTTCCTCTATTTTACTTGTTTCACTGTCACTAATAACAACTACGACAAAAGATTGCAATTGTTTACGTGAAATAGTCGTGGAAATGTCACTGTCTCCGTCCAAACTTTCATTGTCTCTATTATCAGAGACATCAGAACGTGTATCCGCACATAACTCATGCAAAATATCATCCTCTTGCAGAACATTCTTATGCAAAGCCATGATTGCAACTGAAGGAAAACAGAGAGAGTATCTGAATGAGCAGTCCCTTTGTTGCAGGCTTATGTTTCTAAAAATAGGGAGTAGTGACCAATCTGTTTATTTGTAACTTGGGACCCAAGTATCCTGCATTAAGCTCTCGATAACCTTGAAGTGAAAAGTGAGCCAGACCAGCTGACAAACAAATGTGCAGGACGCCATGTAAGAAAACAGAGAAATGCGTGACCCGTCAACAACGCATGGCATAGCAATCACGCATTTCTACGTGGCATGATGGCAAGGTGTTAAAAGTTACTACATGTCCACAATAATGTAGGTAGCAGAAACCTGGATACGGAACAGCAGCTGAGATAAGAATTTTAAGAAGACAGAAGGAAAATCAGGATATTTATGATAAGAAACAAGAAAACTGGAGACAATCTAGAGACAATTACACTTACAGATAAAATTAAAAATAAGAGAATAATAGAGTACTGGCACATTTTAAGAATAAACAAGATAAACACCAAAGGTAGGTTTTGAATATGAAACCAACAGGAAAATGGCCAATAAGAAGACCACAATTAAGACAAGAACAGTTGGGTAAGAAAGATGTCATTTATAAGAGCATGGGAGAAAACCGTGAAGGACAAGGTTTGCAAAGACAGAGCCAGACAGCCTTGAATGCTAGACAGCATCAAAGCAGAAATGTCAAAGGCAGAAAAATAAGTTTAATCCAAAAAAATATGCTACAGACCTCTGATCTTCAGGTGAATGACCATCATATTCCCTTAAAACTGCCTTTGATGTAAGTGACAGTGCTGATTTACCTTGATGGACAAAAGATTATTTTCATCTATAATGAGCTGATGCTTTCTCTTCAGGTTGTCCACTTCTTGCTGCAGCTGCCGATGAGTTTCCTCTTTATCTTCTCGTTCATGTTGCTCCATGATCAGCTGTGCTTGTTGCTCCTTTAACTGCTGGTCTGTAATTGTACTACACTATTCAGTGGGGCACTAATAGAGACATGGTAGCAATAGTCAGAGTTTATAATCTCTATCTGAATAAATCTTACAGAACAAAATCCAAAAATCAGAGACCCCAGATTCAATCTGAAGACTTTATTCTTATGCTACACAGAACTTCGCCA
>Ga0123355_10018546_pt1 | contig 11043 bp, 7 predicted proteins | sample TergutEmb28metaG_3_FD_89872 | JGI IMG/M metagenome (GOLD analysis project Ga0123355, IMG submission 89872) | Embiratermes neotenicus P1 segment gut microbial communities from Petit-Saut dam, French Guiana - Emb289 P1 | ecosystem: Host-associated > Arthropoda: Insects > Digestive system > Gut ...
GTGCATTTTGTAGAATCACTTTAATTATCACACCAACTAATGCACTTACATAAAATTTCACATTAAAACATTTAAAATCACTCCAACATGTTTCGATCCTAAGTTCATCCTCAGGGAGCTACGTTGTTCCTTGCTAAAGTCATTTTAAAAACACTTATTAATTAATTCCCTTATATCAATAGGGTGTTGTGGCAGCATGTCGTGTTGTGTAAGGGTACGTTGTTGAGAATGCACATTCTCAACAACGTACCCTTACACAACACGACATGCTGCCACAACACCCTATTGATATAAGGGAATTAATTAATGAGTGTTTTTAAAATGACTTTAGCAAGGAACAACGTAGCTCCCTGAGGATGATCTTAGGATCGAAACATGTTGGAACGATTTTAAATGTTTTAATGTGAAGTTTTATGTAAGTGCATTAGTTGGTGTGACAATTAAAGTGACCCTCATCCTGTCCCTGCCTCAGTGTGTGAGAGCAAGCTGCGAACGTATAAAAAACAACAGGCAGTAATATTGTTTATATATTTTAAGCTTTATGTGATTGGGCAGCAGACTGCAAAGCAAACGGTTCCGCGCCGAATGATAACAAGCGTTGCTCGAAATCAGTCTGCTCATCATTTCTTCATGAAAAAAAATTCGATTTGTTAGGGCTGTTTCCGAATATTTGAACTGTTTCACCCTTTCAAAGGATTTGTTACTCTTCTCTTTGTACTTCAATCGAGATTGGCGAAAAATAACCGGATTTACTTTATCTCGTCCACCAGAAGAGACTGCGACACTTTTCTTGCCTGGCTTGCTTTTATAGGCACGTTTGCAGGGTCATAATTTGAAAACCTTGAATTTTATTTGGTGGAGTGACAACGGAATTCGGTATGCCGCCTCTGTTGGCATCTTCTTTGTCCATAAAGCCACTGGGTGGTGGGCGGTAAAACAGAATATGGGCCAAGTCGCACAAAATTTGGCCCACAAAAGCGAAAAGAAGACAGGAAAGCGGAATATTTTGAAGATACAGTGAATTTCTGGGGTTACGTTTGGAAAAGCGTAGACGTACGTGCTTTCGAATTAGGCCCTGTGTTGCAATATTTTCTGTGTTTCACCAATGAAATTATACATGGCTAAGAGAAAATAATGCACATGACGAGTGCGGTGTGAATATCTTCAGCAAGAACCCTGTTCTATTTTTGCACTTTTACGTGTTTCATTATGTATATAGGCGTGTTGACATTTGAAGTAACTATTAAAATTACAAGCTGATCCCGTTGTACGTGCCGTCTAACGCGTTGGTTTGCAGCCACTTAATTGCTGGGATCTCTGGTTCGAATCCTGCCGAGGGTGTGAATGCTCGTCTCTCTTTTTCGCTGTGTGTTGTGTAGGTAGCGGCCTCTTCGAAGTGCTGATAAGTCGTTGGGAGAAGTGCTGCCCGTTATTTGTGTCTAATTGCTTGTGATATAGTAACCTAAACAATGCGGCGGCCGAGGCCCAAATTGTACTGTTGCGCTACAGGGGACAAAAAAAATCATTTTCATTGCTTCTAATATTGTTTAAAATATGGACGGACGTACGGCAGCTTTTTCACGCCGAAACGGAGGAAGTTTGGTAGGCTTATCGGTGATCTAACAATCGACAGCCCAAATGTCATAATTCCTAGCCTGTAAATTTGCAGTTGTAAATTAGAGGATGGATGTTCCCTCTTCCAGAAAAATTATATTCGTGGATTATTTAAAAGTGTTTTTCCCCCTACTTTGTCCTGCTAGACAGTCACATAGAATAGTTGCAAAGAAAAGCAGTCGTGCGGGATTTGAGGTTCCCACAGCGGTTTTGTTAATTATTTAAATCATCTGGAATGCTACACCGTGCCGACTGGTAAATAGTTATCGACGTTTATAAGGATTGCAGTGTCTTCATCTTCAGGTTCAAGTCGTTCCAGAAGAGCGGTGGACCCTGAAGATGAGGACGCTACTGCCGTTCGGAAGTCGGTAACCGTTTTCCGCCCGAAGCGTCGTTGCATACTAGAAGACTCAACACCTTATTACGGTGACATACTACTACTGACATACTGTAAATCTACCTGAGGTTGATAATGAATGCTGACAGGAGAAATTTGTCTTCGTGGTGTGTTAAGAAAAACTATGGGCTACTGCATTTATTTTACAAATTTCTCAGGCTTCCGCCACGGTGTGGATGAGGTCTTCGCTCTTCTGGATTGTTACGCAGCGTGTGATGGTAGTGGTTTACCGACGTGCCTGTCCCGAAACGTCGGTAACAACCCAAAAGAAGGAAGACCTCAGTGATTTTACGCGGTGGCGCAGTTGGTTGAGGCAGTGCGCTATAACCCGGAAGGTCGTGGGTTCGATTCCTGATAGTCATTGGAATTTTTCATTGACATAATTCTTCCGGCCCTGGTGCTGACTCAGCCCCTAATAAGAACGCGTACCAGGAATATTTCCTGGGAGGTAAAAGCAGCCGGTGCGTAGTTCTGAGAACCTTACCACCTTCATGAGCCGATTGTCATGAAATCTGGGAGCCTCAAACTCCTGGAACCCCCATGACTTGTCCAGGACTGTAATGGGATTGCTTGACCTTTACCTTTCTTAAACATGATTACTTGCATGGTTGCAAGTTGATAGTCACTCAACTGATTAATAAATTCCGTGTCATTTATGAGAGCCAGAAGTTGATTAGTGTTCACAAGTCCCCACTCTTACTGGTTCCTGTCTTGAGCCAGTTGAATCCAGTCGTCAAGCCCACATTCTATGCTTCACGACCAGTTTAAATATTCCCCGATCCACGACATGCTGTACGTGAAAGTTGTTACAGACTGCAATTCCTGTTTCCCGCCAACAGTCTGAGATGAAGATCGCCGTATGAAGTACGCAGTGAATAGACTCAGCATAAAGCGCTATTAATGTAGGACGTCAAGCAGTTTTATATTCCATAGATCCGGAGTCTGGGGATATGTTCGAGACCGGTAACTACCGTCGCCGGCGCCGCATGAAGCGGTACCGCACAGCGACGCCCTACGCCAAGCCCCTGTTCAGAGACGCTTCGGGGTTCCGTACACCAGCACACCATCACCACCACCAGTTGCCCCTGGGAACACGCAACCTGTTTGGGACGCCGTCAGCTTATCCACCACCGTACACGCGGTATGACCCGAGGTGAGTTCATTGGAACACTGTCACTTGCTGGGGATTTGGAAGTGGGGTTTGGGGATCAGTTACGCGGAGATACTCATTTTATTACACTCTCATATTTTGTGAATGACAAGCCATCAAAAACAAAACTAAATGTATAAACCTATTATCACAATTTTTTTTAAACCAGTATGTTCGGCTCTCCGATCCCAGTGGCCGCTCGCTTGCTGGGATTGCGGGTTCTAACCCCGTCGGGGGCATTGATGCCTGTCAGTTGTGAGTGTTATGTGTAGTCGGGTGGAGGTCTCTGCGTTGGCCTGATCACTCATTCAGAGGAGTCATACCGACTGTGGTGCGTGTGTCATTGAGCGTGATCAGGCGCTGTAATAACCCTCTACATCTGTATTGAGTAGGTAGAAATAGGTCGGACTGAATAATAATAATAATAATAATAATAATGTATCGGCTCTGGAACCTTATACCGTTTCCCACATACCTAGTATTTACACGTCACACACATTATATACAAGCTGTACTGAAGTATCGAATTCGTAAAATCTTGCAACGTAACCCCCCGATGATGGGTCTAGAGCCGTGACGTGGAGGGTAAAGGTATAATTATTTTATATGTTTCGCAGTTAGGTTTGCTCAAACAGTACATGGTTTTTAAATTACGACGATTCAAATATGCTTGTCAAAGCGAGGAGGTGTAGAACTATTTCAACAGTTGTGCTGTCTTGAACTTGAACAGCCCCGTGTGTTGAAAGTCCTGTATGTGGATATGACTCAATGCAAGGGTGGGATTGCGTTATATCGGCGATTTACGCCTTCAGTTTGTGTCGTTATTACTATATCCCATCCTTACTTCACCACTTTCCATCATAACTTTCAGTTGCAGGGCCGGTAAATAGTGACTGAATGGAGAATTTTTACGCATTTCGTTTTAGCACTGCGTGGCCGCTGCAGTCACCGTACCCTCCGTGCCAGACACGTGGCGCTCCAAACCCAACGGCACACACACAAAGCTTCAATCCCTACAGCCAGCTTCAGTCACAGGTACCATAATTACGGTTCATAAATGTCTTGTGTTATTCGTAATTTAAGTAACTACGCTTCCAGTAGCGCCGACTGTAGCGTCGAATAACTGGGTGGCAGGGAATCATGAATTTGAAAGGATGTGTTAGGAAGTGGCCATGGCCTAATTTAATGTGAAAGTCTGGTATTTGGCTAGGGGGCCTTAAGGCACTGTAGATGATAGCATTAAGGTTCACTTTATTAATGTAGATTGGTTGGTTACTGATATTGAGGTGATGCTTGTTTTGAAGACAGCATATCTCAAGTGCAGTTAAGTTGACTTAAAACTAAAGTCAATTGGTCACTACATTACTTATGTACCCTGTTGAAAAGTATATTACAGAGGAGTACCTTGTTCATCATACTGGCCTGCATTTGGTCAGTATTTTTGTGTCTGATTATATTTTTCAGGATTACTTGGTAAATATTACTTGTAATTATGTTTTTCGAGGTCATCCAACATATGCAGTCGATTTTTTTTTTGGGGGGGGGGGATAGTACTGTGACTGCATGCTGTGCGAATGCAGTCAATGGTAGTCACCATGATGGATACACATAAAACCACATATTATTTATAATTGCAGTTTTCAAGGCCTCTCAGTAAGTTATATATGCCATGGATATTTTTTACTGATGTAGTAGCAGTGGTGGTGCGACTGTTTGTTGTTGCAGCTGCAGCCAGTGCAATCCATGCAGATCTCGGCCACCATGAATGGTTACAGCCAGACGCTCAACGCTGCCGGCCTAGGTGAGAAATAAAACACGACCCTCTAAGTTGTCCTGAACAGAAATAGAGTCGTAATAATTCGGAGCTGAATGAAAGACACGTGGTTCAGCACACCGAGAACAATTGCATGACGGGAGCGAAATGCGTTGCACAGCACGCGCTGGGTCTTGTGGCATGATATTTCATATTGAAGTAAGGACCGATTATGTTTTTCGCACTGAGTGAAACAATGGCTTAATTTTATGGTACTTTGGCAGTAACGCAAAATTTGTTGCATGGCAGGAGCCACTACTACCGGTCCTGGTTTCGGATCTGGATTTTCCCCCTGTAGCCGACATGACGCCGCAACCGCTGCCGCCGTCGTCGCTGCTGATGCAATGCGTTATTCTTATTGGCCAGAAGGTAAGTGTTGTACTTTTAAACTCATTTTGTGTGTTGGCAAGTCTGGAGAAATCTGAAACCAGAAGGGCAGCCTTTTCAAATATTCGAGTCAATGAGGTGTACGTGCAATGATAGATGAGCCTGCGTCGACCGAGAACTTCTAGAAGATCGCTTTTCCTCTTTTTTACTAGTTCTATTCGCTGAAATGTCGGGGTTTGCGCGGCAGACTGCCGATTCCCGAATAGCTGGTCCGTGCTGGTCATGGATAAAGACTATTCTAAGGTTTGTGACTGCTCTAAATGGACTGCTGGTCACGAAATTGTGGACGGTAGAGTGCGCCAGTCCCGCAAGAGTGAAACTCTCAGGTACCAGGAATTGAACCTCCGCCGATCAAGTGTGCTGAAGGCGCTTGTTTTGTTTTGCCTTGTACTGAACACATTGCTGTACTTGAAATACAGTTCTTGTGTTGAAATACAGTTACAAAAATTGGGACTTTGCTAAGACCAACGTGATCACACTGAGTACCTGTGCTGGAAGTGATAGTATGTCTGGGGAGGGGGGAGGGTAATTTTGGTTGGGTGGTTTCTGGGGCTTGAACCCAAAATGTTTTTTTTTTTTCGCGTCCGCCGAAGGCATTTGCAACCTAAGGCACAATCACTTTGTTGAGACCTCCGTGACTGGGGCGATGGGAGATACCCCGTGGGTTGTACCCCGGCGTTCGCCTTACAAGTGAGGAAAATCACGGACAACCTCATTAAGGGTAGCTGAAAAGTGCTGAGCACAATTCGTCGTATCGACTTGGCCGCTTTTTTTTACGGGATGCCGAAAATGGTCTTCTGATTTCCATTGGCCCTTAAGTAACGTCTCAGGCGAATTCAGTCGGCAGAAGGCCTTTCTGATTTACCGAAATAAGGGCCTCCTCTCACCATTCAACTGGAGTCGAAACTTTTGGTTAGAGCTCTGATGTGGTCGGCGAAAATTGAAACTCCCAAAATCAGCGTGGATTTGTTTGTTGCAGAGATATCACAGACGCGTTTTTCGCAATGCGTAGACACTTGGATCTCGTCGCATGCACCTTGCCGACGTAGGTGCGTACAGCAGCCCTGTTGCATAGTTATGCCAGCATGCACTGTATTGCTGTTTGATTGTGATCGTTTTATTGATTTGTATTGCTATATGCTTATTCCTACTCGTGTAATTCTAAAGTTTATGTCACACAGGTCAAGGGAAGAGTTGTAGAATTCTGTACACCCAGGCCTGCCTCGACCGCAGAGCGGCCTGGGGTGCAAAGGTTAAGCATTAAGACGGCTAGCGATCGTGGGACCCTTCAGTTGATGGTGAATCATTTGTACTCTTCTTGAAGCTTTACGTTGGATTACGCAGTCGGTTTCGATCAAACAGTCTCTGGGACAAGACGTCCCAACATCATCTGGCTAGTCCGGCGGCAGCAGTGGTGCCTGATAAGTCTCCTTTTCTGGCGTGTAACTTCTAATTATTAGTAAATACTATCAGCTGAAGTCTGTGAAAGATAAACTGCATAACCATCACCACTCCCTCACTCCCTCTAAGCAACGAAGTTGGATCCACGCCCTGATCGGACAACATCTGAGATACGTCCGATCAGAGTCGTTTCTTCTGTGGATACAACAACCCTTCCGATAAGAGAAGCATAGATCTTCCCAGGATGAATGATGTGGTTTTGAATCAGAACACGTTTGTGATGGACAGACCACTTTCACTTCGCGAGGACTTAGCTGCCCCCTCACACGACTGACAGCTTTTATATTCAAGATTTGAGGTTATCAGAGCGGTGCTAGTTCCAAGCTATTAGATAGTAATGCGGACGTTTAGAAAGATGCTACGTCTCCACTAAGATTCTTTGAAACATAGGGAACTAGAAACCTGAAGACACAGCGTAAAATCCCAAAAGATTTGGTCCTTCTGCCGTTTTATGTTTTGATGTTTATAATTTGAAGCTTCGTGAATTTCCTGATGTCATATAGCAGCTTCACGCTCTGCTTTGTTTTAACCACTAACACGCCATTGCTAACATGGCCACTCTGTGTTGTGTTCTGTGTTCAATAGTTCCTAATTTTATGGCCGTCGCCAGAGAACCTGCTGGCTGTTCAAGATCGACTTTGGTTTGCTGAAGATTGTGTTTGGTGTGTCTCAGTTGTTTTAATCAGCCATTGAAATGTATATAATGGTTTTACTCATTGCAGTTAATCTGAAATGCCAGTTGCCTGATCGAGACTTCATGTTCGACTGTTGCAGTTGTGGTGAACGATGGTGCTAGTGTCGCCACATCAGCTGCTGGGACCTTCACTGGAGTCGACTTTAGCATTACCAGCTCTTCAAGACCAAAATGTTTTATGTGAATAATAACTGAAGGATCGAAGTAGCCAGTGATATAATATGTTGCTGAAGTTTATAAATGGGTTATAAAATTATAACAAATTATTTTACTTAGAAACTTATTTAATTCCATTGTTATTTCCTAATAGGATTTATTTCAGTGAAATTACAACTCTAGTGTATATAGTGTCACCGATTTTCTAATAGTTAAAATTACTTCTAGTGAGTGGGCGATGTATTACTGTCTGGTTTATTGTCTACAGTAGTACGTAGCTGGATGCGTTAGCGCAGTGGAGACCTCGTGGAACTGAGAATGAGGCCATAAATGTTGGTTAATCATACTCGAATTATTTTACAAAATATTGAAGTATTTCACCCTCCCAGACCGGCCCTGGGGCCCACCCAGCCTCCTGTATAATGGGCGCCGGTTCTGTGTCCCGGGGTATAACGGCCGTGGCCTGGCGTAGACCTCCCACCCTCATCTACCGCAGAGGTTAATGAAAGAGTACAGCTTAACCCGTACTCCTCCCCCCCCCAGTGGGACTCCATGGCGTGTTACAGGGTCAAATTTACTTTATATAATGCATTTACAAAGACGATGTGTTGGACATCTGTCTCGTCTAGACTACTGTACCTGCTGAACTGGAATGCCGCGGTACTCTACCGAGTGAGGTAGTGTAGTGTAGTATTGCTCTAAGATCAAGAGTCTGAAACTGGTGTTGTGTGGTTGCGAACTCATATTAATCCTACTTAATAGTCGTAGTTTGGATTTGCATAGGTAATTCAAAAGAAAGCCCGAACATGCTTTCACCAGCTCCATAAAACACACCTACTACCGCAACTACCAAAGGAAACAACAACAACAATAATAATAACAATAATAACAAGTCATGGCCACAGACATTTGGAAGTAACCTGGATGTTTATGTGAAAAACGATGCAAACGTACCGTATGGCATCATTGTTATTCCAGCACATGAAGAGGAAATTTGTATAAAGTGAGAGCGATAGAGATTTTATGGGCATGTTCACTGTACATTATAAGCAAAATAACGCCAGTTCGTAGGGCAGTGTGTATGTACTGATAATTAAGGACATACCACTGCAGTCTGTAAGGTTCTGCCCGCAACCCCTTGACAGATCACTGTGCATGAAAAGTAATGTGGTTGGTGCAGTTGGCATAATTTCAATTGACCTAAATAAACAGTTAATTTAAAGAAATATTTAAATATTTAATCTCATCGACATGAGTGATATTAAAGCAAATGAGCTTAATAACCGTTTAATCTAACAGATAATTAAGTAATTATAAACGTTGCTTTTGTGCATAAGAAGTGATATGGTAAAACGTCATGAGGCTTAAATGACCGATGTAGAGTAGAAGTAATTAGGCTGTTATAAACATTGGTGCCCAGCTCTCCTTTGAATACTGTTTTCGTTTACTTCCGTGGACAGTTTAGTTTCCAGAACCAACCATGATTTTGCTTGTTTATTTCGCTGTCGCCCGGAGGGTTTCCTTATGGCCGACTAATTGCTGCAGATAGGGAGTTCGCGCGTGACCTCTGCCATTGTTCTGCCATCGTGTATAAACAAATTGCGTCTTACACACACACACACACATGCACACACACACACACACACACACATGCATTATCACATGCTGAAGTCAGTCTTTAAGCACTGTTAAACGTTTATACAGGGCCTTGTAACTAAGTTTTTCGTGGGATTGAAAACTTGTAAAATCCGACTGTACGAAATTTGGATTCAAGGGAAGGAACAAATCCAGTGATTTGAAAGCCGAGAAAATAGTGATTTGCTTGTTATTGTTTGGAGATTTGAAGTTTTGAATTCTAAAAAATTGCAGTAGTTATGGTACAACCGGTTAACAAGATGCAGTTGAATTTAGTAGACGGGCCGATTAAAAAAGTCGTCCACTACGTACTACTGCAGTATTATCGCTATGATGTGTATTTAATGATCCTCGCTCATGATTTTTTTTCGTATTAGTGGTATTTCACGATGCAGAATATTTTCCATTAATTTTGAAAGGGCCTACGAATTCTCCCATGGTCTTTGACAATTAAGAAATGGCTTCGTCTTCGCCTGTTTCGCTGACAGTTTCTGTGCAGTTTAAAGGTCTTAGTTCCTTACAGTCTCTAAATGTAACCATACTTAAGTGTTAAAGGACAGCTGCCGCTCTCTCTGCTACAGTTTTACTCATTATTTTAAAATAAATGTTAAAATCTGTGTTTTGTACACATCGTTTTCAGTTGTTTTGGTTCATGTCATTAACATGAAAGAATATTCAAGGTGTAAGAATTTGTTACAATGTATAGTGCACGCGTGTGTGTAGGTAACTGTAAGCAGTGTCCACAATTGTGCGCTGTGTATCAAGGCCCTCTTTTGTGACCAGAGGTACAATGGTTCTTGGTAGTATTTTTGTATTTGTGATGGCAAAGTAGACACCATATTAATTAGTATATTCCATCCATTATCAGTATTCCGTCCAGCAGATTTTGTTTATGTTTTGTGATTTCTAATCAGAACCATTTGAACTTGCATACATCATGCCCTTGTTTTACACCCAAGTTGCGTTCGTGAAAAAGTTGGCGTAAAAATGATTGTCCCGTAAGAAATAACGGAACAGAGCACAGCCAGCAAAAGGGCGTTGAACCGAAATGAGAGGATGTAAATTAAGAAGTTGTGTACATTGGCAGGGGGCATTAGAGCAAAAAGGCGTAAAACAAATGGGACGTAAAAATGGGCTACGTGTACTGTGACAAAAAGGATGTGGTTCTGCTAAGATCCCTTGTCTAATCTCTGTGTTCTAACTGTGAGTCTTTTGAACCTCAAAACGAAACCGAAAAGCAGTGGTTGTACCAAGATATCTTACGTAATATCTAACGTATAAAAGGGGGCCTTGATTAGTGACACTGTGTCATTAAAACATGGTACATTGTGAGTATTATTGAGATCGATATATCGAACGTGGAACGATTGCTGTTGTGATTGTGATATTACTGTGAAATAAGATATACGTATATTTAATGACACTCTACCATGTTTCTTCGTCGTCATTGAGAATACAAGTACTCCTCGATGTATGTGACTGGGGGGGTTCTGATGTGGTGGAATTGCATGAATCGAAATCTGTTGCACTAATCGTAAGAATGTTTTCCGCTATTTTGTTCTGCTTGCCGAATGGAGACGGTTTGTTTATCTCACAAAGTGCCGTAGAAGAGGGTATATGCGGCTGGGCCAGATTTTACCTTCTCGTCTCCAGTTTACTTAACCACACGCACAATACTCTACTCCCACTGCTCCCACCCTTATCCATGAGCCAGCCAGCATTTCGCATTAAAACAA
>Ga0123355_10018547_pt1 | contig 11043 bp, 6 predicted proteins | sample TergutEmb28metaG_3_FD_89872 | JGI IMG/M metagenome (GOLD analysis project Ga0123355, IMG submission 89872) | Embiratermes neotenicus P1 segment gut microbial communities from Petit-Saut dam, French Guiana - Emb289 P1 | ecosystem: Host-associated > Arthropoda: Insects > Digestive system > Gut ...
ACTGTCAGTGTCGCCACTCTGGACACTGCTACTGTCAGTGTCGCCACTGTGGACACTGCTACTGTCAGTGTCGCCACTGTGGACGCTGCCATTGACACACGGTGAAGGATGTGGCCAGCTGTTCACTGTCCCTATTGTGTGAACCCGGCTATTTGCGTAGTCGGAAACTACACTTACATCGCATATTGCGTTTAACAGACACCAAACGGTACGGTACCAGCTACAGCACGTTTCACAGTGCACAATCTCTGTTTCACTTGTTCTGCAATATGAGAAATAATTAACGCGTTGTAATGCTGTCCATTGCTCCCCACAGGCTGCTATATTTTTATCTTCTCAGTACCAGAATTAATAAGGCTGTGCAGTGTGGCGGTACGCAGCCTGCAGTCTGCTGCCTCTTCCACAAGGTACGTATATTTGTGTATTCAGTTAGTATGCCCAAACAGCAAGGTCGCAAAGCAGCGTTCCTAAATTCTGCGCCGTTCACAGGAACGAAACAATCAAGGGAGGTAACATAACAGTGACAGAGGGACGGAGGGAGTGTGGAGGGAGTGTGAAGGGAGCGCAACAAGGAGTGGAGAGCAAAGACGTATCCAGATTTCACATGGAATATTGCTTCATTTTCTGGAATTTCCTAAAACGCCGCTGAATAAATTTCGCGGTGCAGGAAGGTCTTCACTGTGGCCGCTAAGGCCGACCACTGGATAAAAAAAGACTAACAACTGGACAAAAAAGTGACCACGTAATATTTCTAGACAAATGGAAGGATAGTACAGTAGAACTTCACTTATCCGGATCTCCAATTATCCGGATCGGCGTGGCCCTTCGGGTAAATTTGTCGAGAATTCTACAAAGCTAATTTGCCTTGGAAATGCCGGTTATCGGATCAAGTGCAGTACAGTGTTATGGCTTCTAGAACTTCAAATCAAGCGTGGTCGGAAGGTTTAGACGCAGGTACATACTGTAAAGAGTAACAGCCGAACTTCAAACTGCCAATGTAGCCTATTTTCTAAGAAAAAACCAATTTTCCGGATTTTCTGCATATCCAGATGGCTCGCTGTCCCAATTAATCCGGAAAAGTGGAGTTCTGCTGTATTAAAAAATGGTATATTTTTTCCTGCGCACACCATGACGACGTACGGAGGAGTTAAGGTAGGGCTCCACTCCTTCCCAATGGTGGCAGTAGGAGGCTGGTGGCCGCACATTCGAGCCCACAGCCCACAGCCCCGCAGCCCACAGCACACAGCCTACAGCCCCACAGCCTCACACAAAATAACTGAGGCACATCTTAATGTCTGCTCCAAACTACTTCCTAGACTCGCACGATGGCTCTCTCGGTTCCAATTCTTGACTAAAATATTTACAACCGCACGTGTATGTATGATCTGCCGCAGAGTTGCTCTGTCTAACGTCCGTCTTTCGCTTGGACGTCGAAATGTCAAGTCAAAAGCGTTGTTAATTCCACAAGAAATGTTACGAGCTTAAAATGTAATTAACACAACGCATTCGCCAAATAACTTCAGCAGTCTTGTACTTTTCCATTTGCTAATTAGTCTAACAATGCATACGCTAATTTTCTTCTTACGCTCTTTGCATTTTAGAATTTCCCAAATTTCTTTCCACTATTCCCTGCAGAACGCTGTTTCGGTAAGTATTGCAAATTTGTGTGAAGTGGCCAGAGATTGAAACTGACCATTCATGTCCGTCCGTCCAGTGACAACATTTAGAATGCGTGGAGTATAACTACGCGCTCCCTATACGCCTTAACGACGTCATACATGAGACCCCTAAAATCAAACCGCTCTGTCCCCACTTCGAGCGACTTTTCAGCACGGCACGAACAGTGTTCCGTGTTCTTGTTGTCTAGGTAATGGAGATTTCTGTGTTTGAATCCTCAGTCTGGAGATCGCAAATTTTGCTTGTGAATTGTTAGATTGGAAACATTTCATTAGAGATGCAGATTGTTTGGTTGGCGTAAACTTTCTGAAGCAGCACTTTATTGTGGTTACTGCTTGTTGCTTGCATGAAATATAGAACGAACAGCGCCACTGATGAGAATTTGTGATCAAATATTTAAGCAGAAAGACAACAGAAGGCTGTCAACAGGTGAGCAAAATTTGTTATGAACCAAGTAGCAGTTTTTTTTAGTGAATTCAGCCTTCCGCCGCAAAGTAGCTTAGCTGACAACTGCGCTCTTCTTGGTCGTTACGCAGCGAGTGGTGGTAATTTCTTATCGACGTTTCGGGACGACCTATCAGTCGCATTTTAAAGGGTCAAGTGCTGACCCTTGAAGGTAGGAAGAGTGCAGTTCCGGCAGTTTGTTTGTTTGTTTGTTCGTTCGTTTAATTTTCTCAGATGCTAGCACTAGCTTGGAATGGTGGGAAAATATGCTGTAAACAAAACACTGCGCATTTACAGACATTTCTATGTTGATACTTCACAGTTTGTAAGGGGCACAGCCTCCCAGAATCCAGTCCCGTCCCAGCCCACCCGCACTCACCGCTTAGGTGGGCTGGGACAATGGCTGCCTAATGAAAGACACGCTTCCGTGTGAGATGGACATATGCCACTATTGCCCAAGCCAACACTTAATTGCCCATCGTGACCACCAGCAGCAGGGACGTGTGGTTTGTCCATTGTTCTTTATTATTAATTTCTGCGTAATTGTTCCAGGCTGCGGCCCGTTGCGGCATTGCTGTGTCCCGCAGATAGCATCTACCTTGGTTTCGAGACGTACACATACACTGTCAATGTTGAGTTATGGAATGGGAAGGAACAGCAGTAATGAAGTCTGCTAGAGCGATCGGCCTCGCCGATAAGGCTAGAACTTGGCCTTGTCGGATAACATGCCGCCCTGTGTCATCACGTGATGATATGATGATACACATTCATACGGTCACTCTGCCCACATATTACCCATAACAGAGTTGCTTATACAAAATCAAGCTGTATTTCCTTGGTGTAAAAATGTCACATTTCGTACGATATCAATTTCTATCGTACTCCTCACCTGGCTAAAACCATAAACAATGTAAATAAATTAATACAAAATTGTTTATTTTCCTACCATAAGGTCAACAAACCAAGCCATGTTCACATTACAAACAGCCAGTTATATAAATACCAATGAATATTCTACGGAGGCGTATACAGGGTTTTGATGGGGAAACCTGAGGGTAAGAGACCACTTGGGAGACCTAGGTGTAGATGGGAGGATAATATTAAGATGTATATTCAGGAAGTGGGATGTGGGGGTATGGACTGGATCGAGCTGACTCAGGGTAGGGACAGGTGGCGGGCATTTGTGAATGCGGTAATGAACCTTCGGGTTCCATAAAATGTGGGGAATTTCTTTACTAGCTGCAAACCGGTTAGCTTCTCAAGAAGGATCGTGCTCCATGGAGTAAGTAAGTAAGTAATGAAAGGATATTCCACGACAATTGATAGAGGATAAATACGTCTAGAGCTGGTTTTCGCTATAGGTGTGCTCGCGGCACGCGCACGTTCAGGGACAATATTTGCCTGTATTGAAATGCGTTTGTTCACTCCAGCGGTCTGGCTTACGTCACGGGGCACTCAGACTAGGGCGGGTGTTCTTCCGAAGAACATTTGACACAGAAGTCATGTGACCACTGTCACATCTTTGTTGGTTCAGTTTCTGTACGTGTTCACAGCAAAACGAACCGCTCTACAGCGCTGAAAGATTGTTCAGTGTGAATACTGTACCTGAACCCTCACCGTGAGCTTACCTTGAGCGAAACGTGGGCGCACCTGAGGTGACGACGAAGCTGAACGGACCTACCACAGTGTAATCCCTCGCCCACTCCCTTCACACAGATCCAGTTCATCCAGTGCTGTGGCACAGCCGACAGAATGGCTGGCCACTGCAAGTTACACCGTACACGTGGCTTCAGTCTTTCGCCGCAAAGTTGATGACATCTGCGATCTTCCGGGCTGTTACGCAGCGAGTAGTGGCAATTCTTTATCGACGTTTCGAGACATGTCGGTCCCATCTTCAAGCGCCAAACAAATCCAGGAAGTGACCAGTGGACGATGGTAGTCCTACTGGTAGCCTGTCCCGCAACGTCGGTAAGGAATTGCCATTATAGGTTGGGCAATATCCCAGCAGAGCGCAGATCTCAGATAACATGTATGACGCCCCATGCTGACAGTCGCTCATCCACTCAATAATTCCTCCAGAAGCGCCACTATCGTGCGTGAAAGTGTCCGCCTGCCATCGGTCCTGATCCACACACACACACACACATCCACACACACACACACACACATCCACACACATACACACACATCCACACACACACACACATACACACACATCCACACACACACATCCACACACACACACACATCCACACACACACAAATACACACACACATCCACACACACACACATCCACACACACACACACACACACATCCACACACACACACACACATCCACACACACACACTTCTACCCATTTCTTCAAGGACGCATTTTAATATTACCCTTCTATTGCAGCCTACGTAGCGTTGCGGCTTTCTGATAAAATTTTGAACATGCTGTTCTTGTATCCTCCACGCATCGGTTCTTGCATACGTCACCAACGACGTAGCTAGATTTACGGCGCCCGGGGCGAGCGTCACAACGGCAGCCGCTAACAAAAATAACGAGCAGTAAAAAAACTCACCATTGTTTACTCCAATTACTCAATTTGCTGAGTCCGATGATTTAAAATTTGTTCAAAGTAGGAAATAAATTCTTTTTTTCGTCACAGAAATTCATGTTGCCGCCCCTCGGACTCTGCAGCCCGGAGCGCCCTTGTGCGCTACAAAAGGCGTGGGACCCCGCGCGCGAACTAACACTGTACCAGCTGAAAAGTGACTGAATGCCTGCGATCCGCTACGACTAGCGCAAACAGCGACACTAGATGCCTCGTCAGACCTAACATAAGACGACACCCTCTTTGGGGATGTAATGTTATAGAAACTGAAACCCGTGAAGAAGAAACTGACACTGCCAATTGGGCTAATACACGCACTGCACTGCAATACTGCCAATGGCACGGTGCTATAGCACGTCTTGATAGTAGCTGTTTGCTAGGAACAGACCTGACCCTGCAGTATTACTGGGAAATGCCTTCAGGCTGCGATTGCGCTCTTTACAAAAACCTTCACTCTGTACCGAGTTTTGCAGTACTTGTATTTGTACCAGTGAACTGTATCTCGGGGCTGAGAGTTGATTTGGCAAATCGATTCGAATCCCCCAGAATATAACAATGTCTTTCCGCCTTACGTCAAACCTTGCGTATGACGCCGGTTACTATGACAGAGCTTGTGTCCTATCTTTGGATCAATGACAGAGATTTAATGGGCAGGTTACAGCTTAGGGTTATACATTTGCTGGATATGCAATATAATGACAACTGATTTGGCGTCGATAATTACAACGAGCATCAGTGGCGGCACAACAAACAGACATCCACATCAGCCCCCTGATATACAGAACTATTACGTGTTTTGTGCTTGCGACGAACTTGCACAGCCTGTCGGACAAAACTTGAACGTGTCCGCCGCTAGCCAAGTTTACAACGTGTAGCTAGGCTATATCTGAGATTCTCTCACATTTCACAGGCCTAGTTCCTCTAGCAAATTAGCCATGATGGAAGTCTGCAAAAATCCCCCTATATATGCCATCTCGTTACGACGTACAGTTAACAAATACTAAACACACACACATACAGTTTCTGTTCTCAGTACACATAATTTAAGTTATGCAAATACCTAACGTCTTTTGTTTGTTGCAGGTACAAGTTGGGCTGTCATCAGGATTCGATCCGCAGCCCTTTGTCCGGAACCACAGAAATCTCAGGATCAGAGAAGAATCCTCATATCTCTTGCACTATACAAACACACTGAAGAGATTCCCCCACAGCGTAAGTAGGCTACAGCAAATTGTTGCGGATAGTCGCTGGCTGTGATGAATACGGAAACAGAAACATTGAATGTCTGAGACAAACGTAAACAGATATTTGTTTTCATTAGCAGAAAGAGTCACATGCTAAACAACCTGCAATTCCCCCCGCCAGCCCTCAGCAGGTCGGGCCCGACTGCGGCATATTCGTGATAGCTATCACAAAGGCTTGTCGTGAGTTGCTGATCAAAGACACCGCTCAACGGTATTAATGTGCTGGGATGGGGAGGGGGGGGGGGTTATGGCCGGTTCTGGGCTACAGCCCCACCTCTACACCCCCTCCTTTCCTTCGCCTGTCCTGCCCCACCATCTTTTCCACTTGCATGAGTTCAACTCTCCTTGTTCCTCACGTGGTCTACGTTAATGGTGTGTATGGTGACCACGAGCACAATTTCATTTGCTACACCGCTCATATCTCGCCTTGTCGCTCGCGCCTCAAACCAGACCACCTTCCTCGATTTTTGTGTGTGTATGTATGTCCAATAAACACATCGTGGCGCGCATGCGTTCAAATCTATGTGGCGACCTGGACAGGAGTTTCTAAGCAGCAGGCATGCGCTCTCCGCTTCTGGAATAGACGTAATCAGGCGTGCCGCTACGACATAATAATTTCCAAATTACTCGAATTTATGACGTAAACACACGCAGACGTATCGCAGGCGACATGCAAGCTTTTGAAAAACGGTGTCACTGCTATGTGTGCAGCTTAGGAATAGCAATCCACATACTGGGCTGGGGGAGCTTTCGGATGTCAGGTACAGCGAGGTCAAGGAACTTACAATTCGGAAAAAAGAGAGAGAGAAGAAAAAGAAGAAAATGTGCAGCAAGTGTGCAGTAGGAGTCACTTTTATATGGGGGGGGGGGGCAGGAAAAGAGCACCACTTGTTAGAAACTTCCTATGCCTCGCCCGATCGTCCTTCTAGTATAAGTTTGAAACTAAAATGTATTACGCATGAAGATCTAGTTCGTGCCTTACAGAGAACAGTCAGTACACTTTAGGAAGACCAATCGGTGGATGCTGTATTGCGAAATAATGGTCTGTTACTGTAATGGTCACATGCCATACACATAAAAGCAGTGCATAGGGATAAAATTGTTTAATGGTAAGCTTGGGGGTAGGTTCTGTTACCACAAGAATATAATGAGTTTGGACACATCTACACGGCAGACTGACACGTACCAGGCTTGAAATTTGGCACGCAATGTCTAAAGTTACAAATTTATTGCGATGTCCCCCACATTCAACAGCGATCTGATGTGCCTCTTAGGTATCAGAAGTTTTTGAAAGGAACGGCCAGGTTCCGTACAGTCCCTCGGCAAGGCAGCCTCTAGTTCCCGATAGAAACACCGTCATCCGTGTGTGCTGCCAGTGATTCTCCTAACGGCCTACACACTTTATAAGTTAGCCTAAACAAACGTCAATTTTCCGGGCTCCATTCTGCATTCTATCGCAGAAATATTACAAAACATTTCTACAGGCGTCACTTCATTTTACAAAAGAATATATCCTGGAGCTGTAAAGAAAGGCACAAGGAAAAGCTTATATGGAGACAGATGACGGATAGGCAATCTATGTAGAAGGCAACTTTGTGGTTTACCTACCAAAAAAAGAGAAATGCTAACTTGATGCAACTAGGTAGCATCTCACTTTATTTCATGTTGAAGATGCACGGTCAAAAAACCCTCAAGGTTTACCTATCCACTGCTGCCACGCAAACAAAACGATCGTTTCCTTGTGTACAGTTTAGCTGCACGTATCGCTGTAAACTATATAAATTTACTGGAGTCTTCATGTCAAGTGGCCGCCATCTTTGTCACATTTTAATTAAATTATTATCACTGTTTTTTTTGGGGGGGGGGGGCGACAGCCCCCAGTGGACCAGGACGTCCTCATTCACGAGGTTTCTAGATCACACACAACGACGCACCACCGTCGGTAGGACTCCTCTGGACAAGTGATCAGCTCGTCGCAGAGACCTCTACCTGACAACACACAACAGTCACAACAGACATCCATGCCCCCGGTGGTATTCGAATCCACAATCGCAGCAGGCGAGCGGCCGCAGACCTACGCCTTAGACCGCGCGGGCACTGGGACCGGCTTATCACTGGTATTACTCTACACAATTTATTTCTGTTGTGTTTATATCCACCGTCTGTGACCCACCGTCCACCCTGTCCTGACAGAACACTGGGGCAACTTGTTCTGAGTGAAACCTGAGGTTCTCAGAGCGACGTTGTTGAAAATTCAAGTCTGCTTGACTGACTGTAGGGACACCACGATGCTTCGAAACGTCCGATCCTGTTTATAGTCAACACAGCTGAATGCCGCAGAATATCTGAATGCCGGACCCTGTTTTATTTAAGCCCTTTAATATGATGTCTGAAGTGCCGTTACTTTTCTCATTCTCACGGCAAACACCGTGTTAGGCCTATTTAACTGCGCTTCGCAAATTAATTTACATTACGTTCTGTAAGACAGTGACACCTACAGCGCTCTCATCCGTGTCCTCACGGAACATGCAGTTGTATGACAAACTGCTTTGTACGTACTGTCTGATCAAACTGAAAAATGGCGTCCCTAGTATCTCAGACGCGTTGCGCCAAGCATCTCAGTTCTAATGTACTTAAATACACCTTCAAATTTTTCGAGCTCTGATATCGATTTTATGTTTACTAATCGATATTACACACACGTAAACACTTTACACACGCCACGTCATCAAGACAACACAAAACAACGCGTACAGCCCCTGAAAAAAAAAAAGCTTGGAACTGAAGGAGTGTTGAAACGTTTTGCTTCTGTACGCAAGGGCAAGTTCAAGGCAGGTGTGCTGCAGTGTGGTAAGTATGATGATGTTATTCGCTTTGCGCTTCCCAAATCACAACCACGTTTGTACAATGTACAAAGCAGAGTCATTGCACTCAGAGTTCCTTGCAGGACAAATCGCACAACGTTTATGCACAAACAGCCAAAATTACACAGTGGTCACAGACACACGTCCGCTGCCGGAGCGAATACTGGCATCTACATATCCTGACGAAGTAGTGGGACTTGCAGAGTGGCAAACGGTACTGTATTGTCGCTTACTGAACAGCGTCACCCGGGCTAGATCGGCGTCTGAAGGGACTGGCTGTCCGTAGTGCGTCCGAACGGTATGTTGCTCACTTCTATCTGCTTTTGGCCTCATCAAGTACCCTATCTAATGAACGTGGCGGGTATTTTTCCCCCCTGCGATACAATGACTGTAGTGTGAGGCAGACAAATCAATTTGCCGGTGGCAGCAAGAATGTGTGCAGCTTCATATCAAAGCTCTGTTCACAAGGTTACGACGTTTGGTTAACTAACAGTGACGACAGCACTTCCAATTCCTTACAGGGTAAAATATATCTAATTTCACCCAAAGGGTAAGAGAGTTTTCTCCTACTTCTACAGCCAATTTCAAACGCGTTCCGAACGGCATTATTACGTTTAATAATCATAAAACATTTTCAAAATCTGGCGAGGTCGTGTGCCTCTCTTTTGTTTAAGGTCATTACCTTACTGAAAGTAACCAAGTGAGCTGATTTCAAGTAACGTAGGTCGGTGCAGTTTCCCCACTTTTTGCTGCAACGACATCTCAGGCTGTTACAAAAGCAGCAGATTTCCCGGACCGTTTCCCAGACTGCAACACCAACAAGGATGCGACCTAGTTACTATGACAACGGTGCAGTTCATAAAACTATTAACTCATAGCACAATGACCTATTAATATTTTTCCTGTAGTGTAACAATCCAAATCTTGCCCAGACCGCTTCACTGCTGAGGTTTCTAGATCACACACACACAGACAGACAGACACACACACACACACCCCCGGTACGACTCCTCTGAATGAGTGATCAGCCCGTCGCAGAGGCCGCTACCTACACAACACAGGACACAAAAGACGAACAGCCATGCCCTCGATGGGCTTCGAACCCGCGATCCCAAAAATGTAGGGGCTGCAGACCTCAGCCTTAGACCGTACGGCCACCGAGTTCAGCGACCTACCGATTAGTTAGCTGAATTTAACGAATATATATATATATATCTCTGTGTCCATGCTGCACAGTATGAAACTGAAGGTCATAGCTTGCATGCATTGCAGTGGGACCATTAGCGGTTCTGAAGCAAACGGCAGGGACAGTATGAACGGTTTGGTGATCTATTGCTTCGTCTGAGTTGTGTTGCGGATTGATGCTTTTAAGACACAAATTAACCTGCTTTATAGTTGAAGACCCAGCCCGTACCGCACAGTAAACACATTCCGTCTCAGTTATACAAACCAGTCAGTTAATGTTGTACTGGGAAATAATCGCCGTTTGTTCTGAGATCCACACAAAACACATAAATGCAGTGTGTGGGCAGAACGTAGGATTTGTGAATGTTAAACTGGTGGTACATATAGTGACCACTGGGCTCTGAAGGGATAAGAGACAGGGATATGTTGACAGTACACGTGACACAGACAGTTCTGTTTCCCAACCGATCATAACAATGCAGGTGCTCTTAGACTGATTTTATTGTGAAATTCCAAAGCGATAACAAATTGCCGATACTTCTGATTGATACCCCAACACTGAATGTTTACCCTGAAGGACAAAATAGCTGTTTCCATAATTGCGTCTACCCACCGTGACCGATATGTGATTTATCGAAATATAACTTACCTCGGCATGGCCAATGATCAACTGATTGGCAGTATAAATAGCTGGCTATCCACAGGATAATGAAAATATGCATGTCACAGATTGCAGACAGTTTATTGCAAAATTGTGCGCTGATTTATAAATAGAGCAGAACGCTGTGTTCTGCCATTGTTATAATGTGTGGGGGGAGGGAGGGAGGGGGGGATGAAACGCTGCTCTGTCCATATCACCGCTTTATAGATTATAAATTATGCTTAGGAAATGACAGCTTTAAGAGTGCCGGGTTCAAGTGCAGGCTGCAGCACTTGGCGGTTCACAGTTGGTAACAAGGGGGGCTGCTACTGCAATTGGTGACAAGGGGGGCTGCTACTGCAATTGGTGACAAGGGGGGCTGCTAC
>Ga0123355_10018548_pt1 | contig 11043 bp, 8 predicted proteins | sample TergutEmb28metaG_3_FD_89872 | JGI IMG/M metagenome (GOLD analysis project Ga0123355, IMG submission 89872) | Embiratermes neotenicus P1 segment gut microbial communities from Petit-Saut dam, French Guiana - Emb289 P1 | ecosystem: Host-associated > Arthropoda: Insects > Digestive system > Gut ...
ACCACCTCGAGCCCGCTGCGGCCGGCCTCCATCGCAATCTGCTCGGCCATGAACTTGGAGCGCTTGTAATGCCCGATCATGTCGGCCAGCGAAACCGGTGAATCTTCATTTGCGGGCTGACCGTCAGCCCGGAATCCCATGGTCCCCACGCTGGAGGTATAGACGACGCGACGCGCGTTGTGCTTGCGGGCCGCTTCCAGAATGGCTCGCGTCCCCTCGACGTTCGATCGATACATCTCGCCCGGATCCCGCACCCAGTACCGGTAGTCAGCGGCAACGTGAAACACGACGTCGCACCCGGACAGGGCCTTGTCCAGGGAAGCCGGGTCGCCGAGATCGCCGCTCGCGGTCTCCGCCTTGAGGCCTTCGAGATTCTTCAGATTGCTGGCCGGGCGAACCAGCAGCCGCAGGTCTGCGCCGGCATCAGCCACGGCACGAGCTACGTGGGAGCCCACAAATCCGGTTGCGCCAGTGACGAAAGCCTTCAAGGCAGGTTTAACCCCTCAGTTCTGAAACGTGGGAATTGGCTGTTTGAGAGCGTAGTGGGCAGCTCCGAGAAAATGCAGGGACACGTACGGCTCATCCCCGACCGACCCAACTGTCGTGTCCGGGAGGTCCGGGTGGGATGTAGAACAGCATTCCCGCGCGCAGTTCGTGAACCCTGCCGTTCTCCATTGCGGCGGTGGCGCATCCGGAAAGCACCATCCCGACGTGCTCGACGTTCGAGCACGATGCGCCAACGGCGGGGCCGACATGGTGCGACCACTTCCATCCCGGCTGATCGGCAGCCCGGCCGACCGTCATGCCCGCGATGTTAACGACTTCGCACTTCCCTTTCGCGAAAGTCCTCACCTCGTCGGGCTGCTCGAAGCGCTTCAGCACGGTATCAAGCTGCGGCATACCAAGGCCTCTCATCCGAGATCACTCCCCGGCGGCAGCGAAGGACGAAGCTCGCTTTCCGCTCTTCTCCATTACCTTCGCATACGTAGTCAGCGCCAGCAGCGGGAAGTATTGCCGATAGAGGTGGTACATCAGATAAAACACCTGCGGAAACCCGGTTCCGGTAAACAACGCTTCGTCCCAAGATCCGTCTTTCTTCTGGGTGCGCATCAGATACGCGATACCGCGCGCGACCGAATCGCTGCGCGTATCACCGGCGGCCAGCAGACCCAGAATCGCCCATGCGGTTTGCGAAGGCGTGCTGTCTCCCTGCCCGCGCAACGTCGGATCGTCGTACGAACCAACGGTCTCACCCCATCCGCCATCGGCGTTCTGCACCATGCGCAGCCACTCCGCGCCCTGCTGGATCGAGGGTTCGTGCAAGTCGACTCCCATCGCCTCCAGCCCGCGCAGCACCAGCGCCGTACCGTAGATGTAATTCACTCCCCAACGTCCGAACCAGCTGCCGTCGGGTTCCTGCTCGCTGCGGATAAACTTGATCGCTTTCTTCACCGCCGGATGATTCTTGTCATACCCGTAGGTGGCGAGCATCTCCAGAATGCGGCCGGTGATATCGACCGTCGGAGGATCGAGCATGGCGTTGTGATCGGCAAATGGCACGTACTGGAACACCATGCGGTCGTTGTCTTTGTCGAACGATGCCCATCCGCCGTTCTTGCACTGCATGGACAGGATCCAGTCGATCGCGCGCTGCACGGACTCGCGCTGGTAGCGGCCGTTGGGATGCTCGACGCGGCTCAGCGCCAGGCAAACCATCGCGCTGTCATCGACGTCGGGATAGAACTCATTGTTGAACTCGAAATACCAGCCGCCCGGCTGTCCCTTCCTGTTTTTGATCTTCCAGTCGCCGACGTTGCGCACCTGCTTCTGCAGGATCCAGTCGGCGCATTTCACCATCCGCGGGTCGTTCGCCGGAACCCCGGCCTCGCCCAGCGCAAACAGCGCATAGGCCGTGTCCCAAACCGGAGACATGCAGGGCTGCATGCGGAACGTGTCTTCTTCCTCGATTCCGAGCTTCTCGAACTCGTCCATGGCGCGGATCACCTGCGGATCGTCCAGCGAATATCCCAGGCAGCGGAGCGCGATGATCGCGTTCATCATCGAGGGATAGATCGCACCAAGACCGTCGCTCATCTCGAAACGTTCGAGCATCCACTTCTCGGCTTTCTTCAAGGCAATCGAACGCAACGGCCGCACATGCACGCGCTCAAACCAGTGAATCATGCGATCCTGGGCCAGGAAGATATTTCGCCAGGAAATCAGTTTCCTGGCCCAGCGCAGGTGCATGCGCGACTTCTCGATCCCGCCCACGAACAATTCTTCCACACCCATCTCCGGTGGAATCTTCTTGAACGGCTTCTTCGCGTAGCAGATGGAAAGCGGCACCAGAATGGCGCGGGACCACGACGAAATCTCGTAGATGTTGAACCAGAACCAGTTGGGAAACAGCACGATCTCCGGGGGAATCGCCGGAACAGCGTCGTAATCATACTGTCCGAAGAAGCAGAGATAGATCTTGGTAAAGGTATTGACTTCGGTCACGCCCCCCATTTCGAGGATCTTGTTGCGGGCACGCTCGAGAACCGGATGGTCGGCCGAGTATCCCGCGAGTTTCAGACCGAAATAGGCCTTCACCGATGCGCTGATGTTCGACGGCCCGGACTGGTAAATGCTCCACCCGCCATCTTCGTTCTGGTGGCGAATAATCCAATTGGCTGCTTTCTGGAAGCGCTCCGGATTGCCGGTCCCCAGAAGGGTATGCAGAAGAATGTAGTCGGACTCGAGCGTGGTGTCAGCCTCGAGCTCTCCGCACCAGTAGCCCTCCTCATGCTGCTGCGAGAAAAGATACTTGCGCGCAGCCGAGACCGCCGCGCTGACGCGGCTTCCCAGTTCCTGGATTTTTCCGAAGCGGAGTTGCGGGTTTGAACCTAGAGTTTCAGCAGCTAAATTGGACTCGGGGGAGTTCGTATCCATTCGCATCTCCGTCAGTTCGCGCTGGCCGGGGCGGCAGCGATGGCCTCCACAATCTCCGGCGGCAGCCCGAAGCGTACATTCTCAGGCATTACTTCCAGTTCCTGCACATTCGCGAATCCCTTGGCCCGCAAAAACGACACGGTTTCTTCCACCAAATGTTCCGGCGCCGAGGCCCCGGCGGTCAGAGCAATCGTCTGGACCCCCTTCAGCCATGCCGCCTCGATGTCATTGCAGCTGTCGATCAGGTGGGCATTCGTGCCCAGATTGCGTGCGACTTCGACCAGACGGTTGGAGTTCGAGCTATTCTCGGAACCGACCACCAGCAGCAGATCCGATTCAGAGGCAACCTGCTTGACCGCAACTTGCCGGTTTTCCGTCGCGTAACAGATGTCCTGCGCCGCTGGCCCCTTGATGTTGGGGAATTTCTGCTTTAACGCGGCAATGATGTCCTTGGTCTCATCCAGGCTGAGCGTCGTCTGCGTGAGATAGGCAACCCGATTCGGATCGGGGACGCAAAGATGTTTCACCTGCTCCGGCGATCCTACGACTTGCGTGACCATCGGGGCTTCGCCCAGGGTTCCAATGACTTCGTCGTGATCCTTGTGCCCGATCAGGATGAGCGAATAGCCTTCCTTGGCAAACTTCACGGCTTCCACGTGAACCTTGGTGACCAGGGGGCAAGTGGCATCAATTACACGCAGCCGGCGGCGTGCGCTGTGTTCGCGCACATCCGGGGAAACGCCGTGGGCGCTGTAGATGATCCGCTCGCCGTTGGGCACTTCGTCCTCGCTGTCGACGAAGATCGCACCTTTGCTACGCAAATCCTCCACCACAAAGCTGTTGTGGACGATCTCTTTGCGCACGTAAATCGGCGGCCCAAAGGCTTCGAGCGCGATGCGCACCACGTCAATTGCGCGCACCACCCCCGCGCAAAACCCACGCGGCTTCAGCAATAGCAAGGTTTTTCCTTCGGTTCTTGTTGAAGTTCCAGCCACGATTTTGGCTCGCTCCTCCAGGTCCCTGGAAAATACTTCGGTCCGTTCCAACAGGAGGAATCTCCCCCTGTCAGTTAGATGCAGCAACGCCCCGGAAAATCCCTAGTCCAGGCTACCGGATCCAGATTGCGGGCGTAATTAATAAACTATCGGAAAGAACCGGAATGGTCAACGTAAGTCGCAGAAATGGCGAGGATTAGCAGCGAACGGCGAATTCCGGCTCCCCAACGGGCCGGCCGCAACGCACCCCTCTGGCCTGGTCCATTGCCAAAAGAGCAGGTTCGCGCCGCCGAATGTGGCTCAGTGGGGCGTCCGGGCTCATGACCCACCTTATAAATCGGGATGAGCCATGGCCCGATCGTGCCAGACCCTACCCACACCGGGCCATTGTGCCTGCCTCCAGATTGCTGCACTCTATGGGCGAATTGCAGAAAACTCCGGTTCAGCGAAGAAGATGTTGGAGCTAAGCCCAAGACGGACCGCCAACCCGCAGGCACTAAACGCCAGCGGTGGCCCGCAATCTGCACGGCTGGTGCTGGCGCTGGCTCTCTTGCTGGCAGCGCTGGCCGGGATCCTGATCAGGGACCGGCAATTCTGGTTCGGTTCCGAGCAGGCGACGATCGATTCCGATTCGCCGGAGACCACCGCCTCGCAGCCAGTGGAGAAACCAGCCGCAAAGACCGCGGCAGTGGTCCGAGCGCATCCCGCCACGAACCAAGGTTCGGCCACCGCCATCACAGCCGCAGACGCCGATGCCCCCGCCGTGACCCTGAACCGCACCGTGCTGCCCCCGCTGGACATTGAAGTGATCGCGGGCACGACGCACAGGAAACTCCATCCGGGAAGCAAACTGACGAAGCTGGAGATCACCAATCCGGCGATGGCCCAGTCCGCGCCGGTTGCCACCAATACCTCTGAGCGTGAACCGATTGCCGATCGGCCCGCCTATCCGCTGCTGGCACAGCATATGAATGTGCAGGGTTCGGTCGTACTCGAAGCCCTGATCGGAGCCGATGGCGTGGTCGAAAATCTACGCGTGCTGAGCGGTCCGACAATCCTGGCTTCGGCGGCGCAGCAAGCCGTACGCGAATGGCGCTTCAAGCCCATCGTCCAGAACGGGCAGGCGGTCGAGTCCAAAGCGACGATTACCGTAAACTTCTCCATCAAGGTCGCCGACAACTCGGCCAAGACAACGGTCGCAGAAAGCCGCGCGGCCGAGAGTCTGATTATCACCCGCTAGCCGTTCCCGACCGAGGTCAGGGAGATGGCTTCAGGTGTTCGCCTTGATCATTTGCTCGGCGTGCTTGCGGGAGGTTTCCGTGAGCTTGGCGCCGCTGAGCATGCGGGCGACTTCTTCGGTGCGTTCCTCGCCGGTCACCGGACGAATGCTGGTCCGGGTGCGCCCGCCGGATTCTTTCTTCTCAATGACGAAATGCTGGTCGCCGAAAGTGGCGATCTGTGGAAGATGTGTAACACACAGCACCTGATTGGAACGGGCGAGAGATTTCAGCTTTTTCCCGACGGCGTCCGCAGCCCGCCCGCCAATGCCGGTGTCGATCTCGTCGAACACAAATGTCTTCTGGGCGCCCCATCGATGTCGCGCTCTTGGCGGCAAGGTGGGGGGAGTAGCGTCACGGGTGCCCCATTTCTCGCGCGGCTTGTGCACCGGAGGTGGGGATTTCCCCGCCTCCACACTGGCCTTCAACGCCAGCATGACCCGCGACAACTCGCCCCCGGAAGCAATATGTTCCAGTGGCCGCAACGGCTCACCCGGGTTCGTCGAGATCAGGTACACGACCTGGTCAATTCCCGAAGGCGTCCAATGCGATTGCTCTTCCGAATGGGTCTTCTCGATGCGGAAGGTCGACTTCATCGCCAGATCATTGATCTCGACCTCGACCAGCTTCTCAAGCCTGCGCGCCGCATCGCTGCGCCTGCTGGAGAGGCCCCGCGCTGCGCGCAGGTACTCCTCGCCGGCCTGGGCCAGTTCGCCACGCAACTGCCGCCAGATTTCGTCCTTGTTCTGGACTTCGGCCAGCTTCCCGGATACGTCTCGACCAAACTGAATCACCTCATCCAGCGTTGGACCATACTTGCGCTTCAAGCGATCGAGCAGCGCCAACCGGTCCTCCACCTGCGCCAAGTGCTCAGGGGAAGCTTGGATTCCTCCGGCATAGTCACGCACCGAAGCACCGACATCCTCTACGCTGATCCGAGCCGACTCCAGCGCCGCCAGTGCCTCCTGAAACTTCGGCTCGTAGCGGCTCAGCTCTTCGATTTGCTTCTGCGCGGCACGCAACGACGACGCGGTAGACCCGTTGCCCTCATACAGCAGATCGAAGGCGTTCATGGCGGCGTTATAGATCTTCTCGGCATTGGCCAGCACCCGCTTCTCGGTTTCGAGGCGCTCATCTTCGCCGCTCTCGAGGCGGCCCTCTTCGATTTCGCGCCTCTGGAAGAGCCAGAGATCGACCAGCCTCAGCCGGTCCTGCTCGCCGCGCTCCAGTTCGTCGATGCGGGTGCGAATTCCCTTCCAGGCGGCAAACGCCGCCCCGAGCGGCTCCAGATCGCTCCCCGCGAACGCATCGAGCAATTCCAGCCGCGCAGCCCTGTCGAAAGAAAGAATGGATTCGTTTTGCGCATGGATGACCGCCAGATGCGGCGCCAGAAGCTTTAACACAGAAACCGTGGCCGGCTGGTTGTTGACGAAGGCGCGCCCCTTGCTGCCCGCGGCAATTTCGCGCCGAAGAATGATCGACCCGTCGCCGGACTCGTCGAGCCCGTTCTCGTCGAGGAGTGTCTGCACGCTTTTCGCGGCCGCCCCCCCGGCCTCGAAGACCGCTGAGACGACCGCCCGGTCGGCTCCGGCACGAATGACGTCGCTCGAAGCCTTGTCCCCCATCAGCAAAGCGAGCGCATCGATCAGGATCGATTTCCCCGCTCCGGTTTCGCCCGTCAGCAGGTTCAGCCCTTCTCCGAACTGCACGACCAAGTTATCGATGACCGCATAGTTCTCGAGCCGCAATTCGATGAGCACGGGCTGTCCTGAAAGACGAAAGTTTTCGGGCAGCATAGCACGAAAACGTTTCCAGACATGCGCCGGCATGGACCCACCGTGCCCCCGGTGGGTCCGACGGCAGCCCGGGGACCATGCTTGCCGCCCAGACGACGCGGAACAGCCGTCCGGGACGCCGCCCGACGAAGTTCCCCGCGTTCCGGCATCCATATTGTGTTTGCACCACCCCCCCCTGTAACATCATCTACAATCAGTTCATGGCCGCTGCCGGAGAGCCCACCGTCGAAACCGACGACCATATAGTCCCTTCCACCATGCAGGCCGCCGTCTATCGCGGGGTCAATGACGTCCGTCTTGAAACCGTTCCGGTACCCGCCCTTGGTCCGGGAGAATTGCTGCTTCGCGTGCATTCCTGCGGCGTGTGCGGCACCGATCTGAAGAAAATTTCCACCGGCTCTCATTCCGCCCCACGCATCTTCGGACACGAAACTTCCGGTGTCGTGGCCGCCGTCGGCGATGGTGTAAGCCAGTACATTCCCGGCGACCGCGTCATGGTCTTCCACCACATCCCCTGCCGCCAATGTTTCTATTGCCGGAGCAAGACCTTCGCGCAATGCGCGACCTACAAGAACGTCGGCTGCACTGCCGGGTTTGAGCCCTCGGGCGGAGGGTTCGCGGAGTACGTCCGGGTGATGGACTGGATCGTCGAACGCGGCACGGTGCGCATCCCGGACGGGGTCTCGTTCGAGCAGGCCTGCTTCGTCGAGCCGGTCAACACCTGCCTGAAGGGCATCGAAGCCCTGCGCCTCGAGCGCGGCGAGAAGGTCCTTACCATCGGCCAGGGACCCATCGGGATCATATTGAGCGTATTGTCCCGGCGGGCGGGGGCCACCTTAATTACTTCCGATTTATATCCCCAGAGGCTTAAAATAGGAGAAAGTTACGGTTTAGACCTTACAATTGATGCTTCGCGGACAAATGTTGTCGAGCGGGTTCGCGAATTGAGTGGGGGACGTGGTGCCGATGCCGTGATTCTTGCCGTCGGCGGCAACTCCCTGATTCGCACTGCGATGGATGCGGCCCGTCCAGGGGGCCGAGTATTACTTTTTGCGCAAACGCAGCACGGCGAGGCCGTAATCGATCCTGCTGCCATCTGTGTCGACGAAAAAACTCTAGTGGGCTCCTACAGTGCATCGGTTGATTTGCAAGAGGAATCTGTTCGTTTTGTGATGAATCGCGAGATGGACTTGGAACGGCTCATCAGCCACCGCTTCCCGCTCTCGGAAAGCCCGCAAGCGCTGGATCTGGCTGCCCATCCGCAACCATCGTCCATGAAAGTAGTGATTCAGCCGCGCGGTATCTGGGAAGGAAACCAGAAGTGAATGGAAAAATGACGGCCGCCGTACTGTACGGCAAAGAAGATCTCAAGATTGAGAAGGTGCCTATCCCTCGCGTCGGCGACGGCGAGGTTCTGGTGAAAGTCAGCGTCGCCCTGACCTGCGGCACCGATCTCAAGGTGTACCAGCGCGGCTATCACGCCCGTATGATCGTCCCACCTGCCTTGTTCGGCCATGAACTGGCCGGGGTGATCGAAGAAGTCGGCGCCGGCGTCAACGGCTTCAAGAAGGGGATGCGTGTCGTCGCCCTCAATTCCGCGCCCTGCCAGATGTGTTTCTACTGCTCCAAACACCAGGAAAACCTCTGCGAAGACCTGCTGTTCAACAACGGCGCCTATGCCGAATACATTCGAGTCCCCAAACGGATCGTCGAAGCCAACATGCTGGTGATTCCTCCCAACGTCAGCTTCGAAGATGCAGCCATGACCGAGCCGCTGGCCTGCGTGCTGCGGGGCTTGCACGAAACCGAGGTTGAAATCGGAGACACGGTCGCGATTCTCGGAGGCGGCCCCATCGGCTTGATGTACGTACAAGTAGCCCGTGCCATCGGCTGCAACGTGATTTCCGTGGTCAAACGCGACGAGCAGGTCGAATCCGCCAAGCAGATGGCCGCACACGAGATCATCCAGATCAGCAAAGTGGCGAATGTGGTGGATGCGGTGCGCGCGATCTCTCCGCAAAAGCGCGGCTGCGATGTCGTGATTGAGGCCGTGGGAAAGCCGGAAGCGTGGGAGTGGGCGGTCGACATGGTCCGCAAGGGCGGCACTGTGAATTTCTTCGGCGGGTGCGCCAGCGGAACCAAAGTGCAACTCGAGACCAACCGTCTGCACTATTCGGAAATCACGCTGAAGGCAACCTTCCACCACACCCCCGAAACGGTGCGTCGAGCCTTCGGATTGATCGCTGCCAAAAAGATTCGCCCCACCGACTACATTACCGGCGAGGCGCCCCTGTCGCGTCTGCAGCAGGTCCTGCGTCACATGCTGAACCGCGGAGGCGATATCAAAACTGCGATCATCCCCGGCCATTGATCCGCGGAAACATCATCCTGCGACAGCCAGGCGTACCGGCGGCTGGGGAAGCACAGGAACCAGGAATCGAGTCCCGCTGGGACGACACAAGCGCAACCGACTGTGAGCCATCTCGCCACTCAATCCGCGTCATCGACCGCCGCTCGTGGCTGGAGCCGCCTGCCCGCCGCGTATGCCATTCCTCAGACAGCGCCGGCGCTTGCCCAGGCCCGCCAATACTGTGCTCGTCTGGCCCGCACCCACTACGAAAATTTCTCGGTGGCGAGCTGGTTTCTTCCCCGCCGCCTGCGTCAGCACTTCTTTAACGTCTACGCCTATTGCCGCATCTCCGACGACCTGGGCGACGAAGTCGGCGACACTGCCGCCTCGCTTGAACTGCTCGATCAATGGCAGCTCGAACTCGACGCCTGCTACGAAGGCACTGCGAAACACCCGGTGTTCGTCGCCCTGGCCGAAACCGTCCGGCGCTTTGACATTCCCAAACACGAGTTCTCGGACCTGCTCGTCGCCTTCCGTCAGGACCAGACCGTCACCCGTTTCGAAACTTTTGATGACGTTCTGGCCTACTGCCGCTACTCGGCGAATCCGGTCGGTCACCTTGTTCTTTATCTCTGTGGATACCGCGACGCCGGGCGGCAGCAGCTCTCCGACTACACCTGCACGGCGCTGCAACTGGCAAACTTCTGGCAAGACGTCAGCGTTGACTACGCCAAGGGCCGCATCTATGTTCCGCTCGAAAGCCTGCGCCGCTTTGGTGTGAGCGAAGACGATATCGCGAGCCGTCACAACACTCCTGGGTTCCGGGCGATGATGCAATTCGAAGTCGACAGAGCCCGCAAGTGGTTCGGTCAAGGCCTGCCCCTGGGGGAGAATGTTGATCGCGAACTTGCCATCGACCTGGACCTGTTCACCCGGGGCGGTCTGGAAATCCTGAATGCGATCGAGAAACAGGATTTCGCGGTCCTCGGCAATCGTCCCTCGATTTCGAAGACCCGAAAACTGTCGCTGGTGGCGCAGGCTGCGATCGGAAAGCTGTTCTCGAACTTCTCTTCGTCAGATTCGCGCCGATCAACGGGGATCGATCAAAATCGGGCGGGGCGCAGCGATAAGGGGTTATCCGCGTGAATCGGTGTTTATCTGTCGCAAAGAAGTTTCTCCGGGGGCAGTGCGCTCCGGCCGAAGAGGCCAGACCCACCGGCCATGCCTTCGCGGCTTGCGGCGGGGTGAGGGAATAATGTCCGCTGGCACACAGCAGGTTTCCATTCCCTGGGCCCCCGCCCGGCCCCAGCTGGTCATGGCGTATTCGGTCTGCAAGGGCATCACGCGGAGGGCGGCCAGGAATTTCTATTACGCTTTTCTCGTCCTGCCGCGGCGCAAGCGCGAGGCGCTGTACGCCGTCTATGCATTCATGCGCCGCTGCGACGATATCACAGACGACCCCAGGCTCAGCCCCGCCGAGCGCCGTCAACAGCTTGAGACCTGGGTCGATGCACTGCACGAAGCGCAACAAGGTCATCCGACCGACGACGCGATCCTGCTCGCCCTGACCGACGCGCAGCGCCGCTTTACGATTCCCTCAGGGCTGCTCGACGAACTCGCCCTGGGCACAGCCATGGATGTCGAAGAAAGCGAGTTGCCAGCCCTGGCCGCCGACACGCCCGGGCTCTCCA